>Ga0326727_10002885_pt1 | contig 56819 bp, 49 predicted proteins | sample MB2enrmetagenome_FD_207643 | JGI IMG/M metagenome (GOLD analysis project Ga0326727, IMG submission 207643) | Lab enriched peat soil microbial communities from McLean, Ithaca, NY, United States - MB29MY | ecosystem: Environmental > Terrestrial > Soil > Wetlands > Peat | place: USA: New York... | reverse complement strand
GACGCTGACCATTTGCCGTTTAGCGAAGGATCTTTTGAAGCAGTTTTCGCCTTTACGGTTCTTCAGAACGTGCCCAAACCCGAAGAAACTTTGAAGGAGCTAAAACGGGCTGCAACGCAGTATGGGAATGTTGTTGTGACTGGGTTGAAGAAGGCTTTTCCACTGAACGTTTTTTTGGATGTTCTTGAAGGCGCGTCGTTGAAGGTAACTTCTTTTGTTGACAGAAAAGATTTGAATTGCTACGTGGCAATTCTAAATGCCAGATAGAATTGACGCCTGAAATGGTGAATGTTGCGGGTTCAGCGTCAGAGAAAGCTCAGTTTTTAAATATAGTTTGTCAATTCATAAGTCTCTTTTAGGGGATTCTCTAATCTGTAGTTCAATAAGGAAGAAATTATATGCTGGAACAGAGAAACACCAAAAGTAGAAAAGTCCTCCGAAGCAAGATGGCCGAAGTATTCAATAACGAAATCAAAACGCTGCCCGCGGAAATTCAGTATATTTTGCTCGATGACTTGGTCACTGCTTTTGAGAATCGTCTATCGATTTTCAGCCAGGCAAAGTCGAAACTGCTTCAAGAAGACTTAGAGCTGGTTGTAGACGGCGGACGAGTCATAGCTTAAGTGACCCCTAAAATGCATTGAGGATACGCCAGGTCATAAGGATACTTCTTGCAAGAAGCATTCTTGGTCCAATCTCTCTCGAATTAGTTTAAAAACAAAAAAAAGGAAAAGGGAGGTTGTAGTATAGCTGGTTTTATGGTCTTTTTCTGAGCATTAGCATTGCTAATACGATGATTCCTACGATTATGACTATTATGATGGCTATTCCGACGTATTCAACTGTTGCAGTGCTTGCGATGCCAGTAAGCGGGGTTGCTGTCGGCGCGGTTGTTGCTGCTGGCGAGCCTACGATCATGGTTGTTTGTGCGCTTGATGGGTAGTAACCATTTGTGCCTGCGAATGTTGCGGTTACTGTGTACATCCCTGGGACGTTTGGAGGTGTCCATTTAAAGTTGTATAAGCCCTGTGCGTTGGTTATGGCTTGGCCGATTGTGATTGAGTTGTTGTTTGGATCAAGAGCGGTCAACGTTACAGTAACGCCTGCGAAGTTGGTTGGTTCTGGTTGTTGCTGGTAAACGTAGCCCATCCATGCCTGCATGGTAGTGTCAGATGCACATGGAACACCATTTGGAAAGTCAGCTTTCTGCGTCGATTGCTGTGTGCCAGCGGCAGTGTCCATCACCGTGCCCTGTATGGCTACGGTTCCTCCGGCTTGTGTAGAAGTCAATGGTGCCTGTACCGTGGTTGCGCTGGGTCCTTTGCCTACAGAGTAGATTTGGCCGTCGTATCCGTTAAAGAATGTCAAGTAGCCAGCTGCGACTGCCCATGCGGCTCCAGTTCCGGCCCACTCGCTTGGGTAGCCTGAAAGTCTCCATATTTGCTGTCCTGTGGTAGCGTTAATGGCGGCTATTGTTGCGCCGATGTAGATTGGGTTTGTTACAGTGTGTTCATCAGTAGCTAGGTATACGACGCCGTTATCAATAGCTTGTATTTGGGTTGGATAGACACCGTAAGGTCCGTTAAAGCCTGCGTATGTACTGTTGGCTGGTTGAGATGGGCCACCGTTGCCCCATGTCCATAATAGTTTTCCAGTTTGATCGTTATAGGCGTAGCATATTCCGCCGTATGAACTGCTGTAGAGTGTGCCGTAGGCAAGGAAGGCTTGCAGGGGTGGAGATCCTGGTGTGCCGTAGTAGTCGAGGGCAGTTTGCGGGGGAGTTGGTCCCCAGAGCTGTGCGCCGTTTGTTAGACTGAATCCTGTCCATTGCATGGTTTCTTCGTAGTTCATGATGAAGGTCCGTGTCTGCCAGTCAGCTCCGCTAAATGAGATAGTGAAGTTTCCTGGTGGCGTCGTGTAGGTTTTGCTCCATAGTAACGAACCGACCGCACCTACAGATGAGTTGAGGTTTATGGCGTACATTGTCCATGTAGGGGGTTGTGGGACGCCTCCGCCGTCTGCTGCGTAACCTGTTGGGAGCGAGGTGTAGGCAAGCATCATATCTCCGTAGTCTACTGCGCCAATCGTTATGGGAACGCCGCCGACGGGACCGAGGGGAGTGATAACGAGGGGTGGTACTGGTAGTGGGTTGAGGTATGATAACGAAATGTTCCAGTCATAAGTTGTTGGCGAATTAAATGCAGATATAGCATGGCCTTGCGCGATGCCGACGTCTCCGTCGACATTAAGTGCGGAACCGTAAGGTACGAATCCTACTGCTCCGGTAGGGTAAAGTACATTTTCGCCTGTGATTGGAATAGGAAGCACACTGCTAAAAGGAAAGCCCAGGAAACCGTTGCCGGGTTGAATTAGGATTGACGGCGAGACGCTTCCGCTGCCAGTGTATGGATTAACGTCGTATAACCAAAGCCTCGAGGAGTTCCATTCAGACAAATACCATTGTGGAGCTGTCGGCGTGCCATCATTAGTGAGGATATACTGCAGGTATTCACCTTGTGGACCCCATTGTGCCGGGCCTGACGGAACGTTGGTTACGTTGAATAGTGCATCTCCTGTGAAACCATCAAATAGTTCCCAAGTTGTTCCTTCTACCGCAACTAGAATTGGCGGGTAAACTCCGTGTTGGTCAGGGTCGTAAATCTCCGGTGCCATTCCCATTGTTAGTTGTGGAATGTTTTCGTTGCTCCAGAGTTGCTGTCCTGTTTTAAGGTTAACGCAGACGGTTGGTCCGGTAGCTTGTCCGCCCAAAAGAGGCGAACCCGTGAATGATGCGACAACTGTGTAGTATAGGTATCCGTCTATTATTATTGGGTCTTGGAATCTGGGTGCATATGATGAGCCTTCGAAGAAGCCAATTGATGGTGCATTGGTAAACATGTTTCCTCCGACTTCTCCTCCAAATTGAGTCTGTGTTGTCCACATAATGTGTGAAGTTAGCGGCCCTACGCCATCGCCCGAGTACAATGAGGTGCTAGTGTAGCCTGAGGGTTGTGGTGGCACAGAAGCGGAAAGCCCTGACCCAAAGCCTAGCCAGTTTGACGAAATTGAAGTCCAGGCGTAGTTTGAGCCGTATATTGGATATGACCAGTAGCTTGTCGGTAACGGAGCTCCAGCGGCCACAGGAATTGGCGCGCTCTGAACAGTGATTGTTGTTGATGCGGCGGCCGGCAGATAAGTATCGCCAACTAGGTTTGAAGTGGGATTATAATCGCCAGCGTATGCTGCGTAAGCTTGTCCTGGAAAATTAAAGGTCAAAGTGTACGTGCCTGTGGTTTGGGGTGTGAAGCTATAGGCTTGTGATGATGTTGAGTCTGAGACGACAGCAAAGGTTTCCGTTGTGTTTGTACCGTCAGGTGCAGTAATTGTAAGCTTGTAGTTGTGGAATCTATAAGTGTTTGAAAGCAATGCTTCGCTCGTACCGACGGTTGCAGAACCTGCCGCTCCAAAAACACTGTCAAGCCACATGTAGACGTGTGTTGTCTGCCCTACACCAATAGTACTAGGCGCAGCGAAAATGTGGGCATATTCTGGAATATTCCATCCCGGAGTATGCGCGTTAGCGTTTGGTATTAACATCATTGAAGCTGTCATTGAAAGTATAAAGAATATTGAAATCGTTATGGCTGCAATTTTATTTTTTAAGGTTTTCATTTTTCTTGTTTCTCCTTTTTTGGGAAGAAGTAGCTTCAAGAAATTGCCTTACGTTAAAGCGTAATCAGCAATCAAGAGTTGCTTCTCCCACGCCAAAAGGGGTAAGCGTCCAAGCTAAAATACTTTGTGAATACTTACACGATCGAAAAAGGCAGGACATTCTTCGCCAATAAAGTAAGTAAAACTAGAGAAAACATGATTGACTTGATCTAGGAAAATGAAAAATGGCGAAGACTTTTTTGGCAGTCGGTGTGGTTAGCTTGGAGCTGGGCGGGTTCCTAAGACGAGGGGGATGTTCATTGTGTTGCCGTCTCTGATGATGGTTAGGTTGATTGTCTGGTTTGGCAGGGTGTTTTCTGCTAGGTAGGTTGATAGTTCATCTTCGTTGACGATTCTTGTTCCGTTAATTGCTGTGATTATGTCTCCTCCTACGAGTATCTGCGTTCCGTCTATGGTTACTTGGGTTGAGCCGGCTTTAAGACCTGCTTTAGCTGCTGGTCCGCCGCTTACAACTTGCTCGACAAGCAGGCCGTAGGTGACTTTGTAGCTTTCTTGGGCGGCGATGTCATAGCTATTGTCTTGCACTCCTATACCCATGTATGGATATGTTGTGTAGGAGCCGTTGCTAGCCAAAGAGTTGATTTCTCGAATGATTGTGTCTGAGGAAATGGCGAAACCTAAACCCTGTGCGGTGCCGCCGTTCTGGCTGTTTTCTATCCCTGCGGTGTTTATGCCGACGACTTGGCCTGCTGCGTTCAGCAAAGGTCCGCCTGAGTTTCCCGGGTTAATTGGAGCGCTGAACTGGATTACGTCTGATATGGGGTAGTTGCCTGCTGACGTTTCCTGTATGGTTCTGCCGAGTGCGCTTACGATTCCAGTTGTCATGGAGCCGGCTAGTCCAAATGGGCTTCCTACGGCTGCTACGAAGTCGCCGACGGTAAGAGTTGAAGAGGCAACTACTTGAAGCGGCTGGAACTCGCTTGCGGGAGCATTATTGACGGAGAGCACTGCTAAGTCAGCGTATGGGTCAGCGCCTAAAACCGTTGCGGAGTAGCCGTCTCCGTTCGCAAAAGTCACGCTTATGCCGGTTCCTGAGGCGATAACGTGGTTGTTTGTTACCACGACCATGCGGCCGCTTAGGTCGTCGATGAAGCCTGAACCTTCGACGAAGCTGCTTGATTGAGTATCAGTAATGACTACAACCGAATTCTTAACTTCATTATACAGTGCTGAGAGCGAAACGTTCTCGGGTGCAGCTTGAGTTATGCCGCTGCTGTTACTGCTAGTTGACGATAGACTTGCAATCTGATTCTGCAAGTCAGTAACCTGGTTCTGGAGGCTGGATAGTTTGCTTGAAGAGTTCATGTTTCCAACATAGTAGCCGAAGACGCCTGCGAATAGGCTGCATGCGATTATGGCTACTACCGCTGCGGCAAGAAGTCGGTTTCTGTGGGATCTTCTGGAGGGTTTTGGCTGCTCGGGCTGCAAATAAGGTTGGGGCTGAATGGGCTGCTGAGGTTGCGGGGATGACTCAGGCTGTGCTTGGGGTTGTTGTGGAGACTCGGGTTGCTGGGGAGTTTGGGGTTGTTCGGGTTGTTGTGGAGGCGGAGAGGATTCGGGCTGTTGGGGCGGCGGTGAAGTTTCAGGTTGCGGGGTTTGCTGAGGCTCTTGGGATGGCTGAGGCTGCTGCGGTTCTTGGTTTGGTTCTGGCTGCGGGTTAGGCTGAGAACTTTCGGGCTGCTGGGAAGGCTGCTCCATTACAAGGCGCTCCTATGGGCAGCGATCGTTTCCCTAATTCGCGAAGTTGCTGTTATGAACTTACGTCGATAAGCCATGTTCTTGATCCTCCGATTGAATGTGGTTCTTAAACCCAATATGTTATTAAAAAGTTTTTCATAATTACGCCCCAATTCCATGGAAAGATAAACTTAGCAGCCTTGGCGCGTGCATAGAGGGAGGCATCGGACTGGCTTGAAACAAAATTGCCCCGCTTTTTTAGGCAAACTCTAATGGAGAAACGGTTAAATACTAAATTGAGCGAAGTTTAATTTGATCTTTTATGGAGTTTTTGAATAGAACAGTGACTTTTAACTGTCCTGACGGAGCCGATATGACGGCTTACGTCGCCCACCCTAAAACGGAAACTCGACATCCCACTATCATTGTAGTCCACGAGGCTTGGGGACTAAACGAACAGATCAAAGGCGTCGCCAACAGGTACGCTCAACAAGGCTTCACCGCTATTGCGCCGCACCTCTTCAGCCGCGAAAAAGACTTAACAGAACAAGACATCGAGAAGGCAATGATGCAGATGTGGCGCATTCCGCCTGAAAAACGCAGCGACCCCGCCGTTATCCAGAGTTTTATGGCGGGTCTTTCTGAAAAGGAGCGCAAAGTAGTCAATTTTTTCTTCACTGGACGCGAGAGCGCTGAAAAAACAATGGCGGAGGACCTTCTCTGCTGCATAAACTACGCTAAAACGTTGGATGTGGTCGATGGTGAACGGTTTGGAATAACAGGGTTCTGCCTCGGCGGCGGATTATCCTATCAGCTTGCAGCAATGTACCCGTTTAAAGCTGCAGTTCCTTTTTACGGCGCAAACCCCAAACCCCTGGATGCAGTGGCCAAAATCAACGGTCCAGTATTCGGAATCTACGCTGGCGAAGACCAAAGAATAACCTGCGGGGTTGCAGCTCTAGTTGAAGCGATGATAACGCACAAGAAAACTTTTCAGATGAAAATCTATCAGGGCACGCAGCACGCCTTCTTCAACGAGAACAGACCCTCATACAACAAAGACGCAGCCGAAGACGCCTGGACAATGGCTCTGGCATTCTTCAACCATTACCTTAAGGCGACAAAATGACTGAAAACCAAAAACAAAAAGGGGCAAGCCTGCTTTGGGACTGCTTCACCAACTGGTCGCTAACGCTCGAGACTCTCGAAAAAACTGCTGAACCAAAAGATTCGGCGAAAAAAGAAAACAACAAAGCGTAGCTTCAAAATCGCGTGTGTATATTCCCGTTCGAAAAACTCAAGATTGAGATTGAGGGTTGCGGCGAGGTTTTCTGGCTTTTTGCCAAACTGTGAAGGTCATTAAAGCCAGCACTAGAATAATGACTGTGGCTGGGGCAAGATAGGTGTAGCTGCGTAGGAGATAAGCGACGGCTAAAATAATTACTACGCCTAACGCGAGAACTGGGGAATCGCCGACCAAAAAGTCCTTCCAGAACGAAAAGAAGCTTTTGACTGCTTTCCAGATGGTGCTCCCTGTTTTTCCCTGCGGCATTATGGTGAAACCTCCGTTTCTTCTTTGTGAACCCGTTTGAAGTAGGCTATCAGCCCAAGCGTTGCCAAGAAAACTATTGCTAAAAGCACCGGTATGAATGCATCGCCGAGAGGCCATTGGACGCCGGCTCCTTCGCCCATCCAGAACATGCCGAAAACAGTCAGCATGATGCCTACGCCCAGCTTCATGTAGTTTTCAGGCACCTTAGATAAGGGCTGGGCAACAACGGCAGCTATGACCACCATTACAGCTACGCCGACAAAAGCTCCTAATGAGGCTACTGCAAGTTGGTTTCCACTTCGTGTGGCTAAGCCGAAGCTGATGACAATCATGACGATCTCCATGCCTTCTAAAAGGACGCCTTTGAAGCTGACTGCGAAAGCCAAGGAGTCTCTTTTGCCTCTGATGCCTGCGTCTTTGGAGAGAACGGCTACTTCTTTGTTGTATATATCGTGTTCATCATGGGGTGCTTTGAAGCCTGTTTGGCGAAGGATGGCTTTTGTTAGCCATTGGAGCCCGAAGATAAGCAGCAGGGTGCCGACCACGGTTCGCAGAATGTAGAGTGGGACATAGTTAATTAGAGCGGTGCCGACTGCCAAAACGATTATAGCTAAGCATGCGAGGGCAAGCAAGGCTCCTTCAAACGTGGAGCGCCAGCCACGGGTTATGCCTGACGCCAAAAGAATCGTTAAAGCCTCTGTTGCTTCAACTGCACTTGCTAACGCCACCGTAATGAACAGAAGAATCGTGCTCTGGTCAATCATGCAAAGTCACGATCCAAACGCGAATGAGGTTGAGTTGGTTTTTGGGCAGCCGTTTTGAGTTCACCGATTCTTAAAAGAACAAGTTTTGCTGCATCCAAATATAAGCATTTCACGGAATACGCAACCAAGCTCCACAGATCAAGGGCAAGTTCAACTCGGCAGCACGCCGACCGCTACTCTCCCTTCAAGATCGCTCAAGCACGTAAAGAGCGGCTGCAAACTCGACTACTGCGACCCCGCTCATAGCCAAAAGCGCAAAGCTGTGGTTGAACGTCGCAAGGAATCCCGCTGCGTAGGCAACTTCAGGAACCAGTATGATTGCCATGCCCACAGTTAACTTTTCGAAGTCGTTGAGCACCGAGGATATTTTGCCTTTAGCCGCGTTCCTTAGGAAAAGTTTGATTTCGAGGATGCTTGCGGAAGCCACTGGCAAGATTATCAGGAATGGGATGAGGATGGTGGATGAGGCAGTTAAAGGTCTAAAGAGGGATAAAACGGTTAGGACTATGGGTACTGGAACGTAGGTTGCCGTTGAAACGAGCGCCTTAGGAACAACGATTCTTCTTGAGCTAATCGGTAAGGTTTTGGTGTACTCCAACCCTTTTCCCTCAGCGCTTAATAGAGCAAGAGGCAGAAACAGTGCGAAAATTGCCCCCAGCGATGTTCCGGAAAGAACGATCGCGGTTCTAAGCAAGCCGACATTTGAGTCCAGCAGTATTATCAGGACGGTTTCAAGAACGGGAAGGGCGAAGAAGAAGGCGGTAGCGGGGTTTCTGGACGCCACCTTAAGGTCTTTTGAAACGTAACCCAATAGCGGACCGCGAGGGTTGACAGAGAAATCCTTAGCCGTAACACGAGCTATATTCACCCCGGCGCCCTGAGACACGCGCCTGACAGTTTCCAAGCTCCATCTGCCAGCGAAAACCGCAATCAAAACGTACCCGACCATGGCAGCGGATGCGAGCAGCAGCGTTGTGAGCGTCACGGTGGAAACTGAAGCAGTTATGACGATTCCTGTAGAGAAGGGATAGAGAAGGCCCAGCAGCGAACCCCACGCATGCCCAGCGCCTAGAAGCGTGGTCTGCAGGTTAGGCACAATGTACAAGGGGATGCTGAACAGGAAGCCGACGGCGACGAGCAGCAAACCCCACATCAGAATGAAGAGCAACCGCAGAACCGTGTTGGCTTTTGACCTGCCGCCTCGCAGCATGTTCTTTTGAAAAATTCTTGAGAACCACAGGGCAACGGCAACGGCGAAAAGAGCGTTCATCGTGGAGGCTGCAAGCATAATCAGAGTCGCTATGGGCGAAGCCGTTAGGTACGCAACTAGTATTACTTGGCTAAGGATTGATCCTACGACCATGTAGTCGAAGGACCGGATGAATGAAAACAGGGTAACCAACGAATAATCGTCGCGGTCTAAAGGCATAGTTGACATCAAGGCTGAGGATTCGGGGCTCATAAAAGAGGAAAGAGTCTGGATAGCGTACAGCGCTGTAAATCCGAAGGTAACAGCTAAGCTTAAAGAAATCGCGCTCGTCAAGCCGAAGCCTGGGCTTTTAAGAAACAGCGAGGCAAAGGGAGCCAGCGAAACGATAACGTTGAAAAACGCCACGACGCCTTTGTCGAACTTGGCGATTCGCAGCGCCCTCTTGGTCAGTTCAAGGTCATCCTGCGATTCTTTGCCTTGGCGGTTGCGTCCGAAGGCGCCCCACCACATCCGCCCTTTTTCTTCAGCGAGCGAACGATACACCATTTCACGGTAGCATGTCTGGCTTAGGCGCCAAGCTTCACTTAGCTTCATTCTTGAAGAATGCCTCCCTGAGCATTCGCATGGTGTCGGCGACCTCGTCTTCTTCATGGGTTAACTTCAGGAAGACTTCTTCTAGCGTGCCGCCTCTGCCTTCGGTTTTGCTTCTGAGCTCATCAAGCGTTCCCTCAGCTATCACTTTGCCTTGGTAGATTATTCCGATTCTGGTGCAGACCTGCTGAGCCACTTCCATAATGTGCGTTGAAAACAGGACAGCGCCGCCTTTTTGCGCGTGAATCCCAACCAGCTCCTTGACTATTCGGCTACTTTTAGCGTCCAAGCCATTGAGGGGTTCATCCAGCAGCAGAACGGGCGGTTGATGCATAAGCGAGGCAATCAAAGCGACTTTCTGCTTCATCCCCAGCGACAGAGTAGCTATGGGCGAATCAAAGTACTGCGCCATATCAAAGGCATACGCGAGTTGAGCGACCAATTCGTTGGTGGATGCTTTGTCGGTTTTTCGGATGGATGCCACAAACTCCAGGAAATCCCGAGGCGACAGGGAATCGTAAACTATGGGGTTTTCAGCAACGTACCCGATTTTAGACTTGACCTCAATCGGGTTCTTCACGGGGTCTAAACCGACAACCTTGATCCAACCCGATGTGGGATCCTGCAAGCCAAGGATGGTTTTGATGGTTGTTGTTTTGCCTGCGCCGTTTGGACCGAGCAGCCCGTAAACTTCACCGGGCATAACACGCAAATTCACATCTGATAAGGCCTGAAATGAGCCGAACTGCTTAGTTAAAGCGGAAGTTTCAATCAAAGGCTCAGAAGAGGAACCGAACTTTCTTTGCAACTAGACATCGCCTGCTTAGGAGTCGACTTCTAGTCTTACCGTTGAACAAGTTATATCTTACTAATTCAGAATTCACATTTACCTATTCCGGAATCTTTCGCTGTTTTATGCGCTTAGCATTTGAACTCCGTCAATTTGGCCGTTATCCGCGAAGATGCCTACTGTAACCTCATTTACAGCACCAGGGTAAACCCTGTCTAGACCAAGTATAATGTACCAATAGGGGATCAGCGCGTCGGAGCCGGCTCGAGGGTGCGGAACCATTTGAACTGAAATTGGTGTGTCTAGAACGGGGAAACCTGTGTACTTGGTTCCGTTGAAATCCCAAGTCAGAGTCGAAACATAGTTTTTGGCCATGGTGACCGCCTCCGATTGAGAAATGGTCAACTCGGTGCTTCCGGCGGTGAACAGGTAGTAGCCGTCAGTCATGGTTACGAGTATGTTGTTTTGAAATTCCATCATTACGCCTTTAGCCTGATAGTCAATGCCATTCTGCGTGTACATCCACATGAACTCTGTATCGCCTCCGGAAACGGTTATTTGAAGCGTCATGTTACCCTGTGTAACCTGTGTAGACCCAGTCATGTTTACGGCATCTATGAGGCTGACCATCTGGCTAAGATAGGGCTCGCCAGAGAATGCCTGGTACCGCTCAAGCACGCCCTTCGCAGCTTGTACAACGTCATCGGGCTGAGTCTCGGTGAAAACAGGTGAGCTTTCCCCCATGTCAAGTTGGTAACGGCTGAACTGATTATTTCTGTACCGAAGGTTAACGTTAAAGGTGTAGGGTCCGTTTGTAAGAGAATATGTGAGCAGTTCCTCAGCTGCGTCTAGTTCCGTGTTGTACTGAAGCGTGTTACTGAGCAAAGAAACCGTATATTGAGTAGTATCTATTTGAGTTACGTTCTGCAGAAAATTGGCGACTTTGTTTGTGCCTATACCCCATGACAGCAGCTGCTGGTTTTCAGCAGCCAAAGCTTTCTGCTTGCTGGAGATATGGTTCATAGAATTATATTGAATGACTGTGACGCTGGCTAAAACCAAAGCCACAATCATGAGAACGGCAAAAACTGCGGTCCATCTAAGAGGCAGACGAATTCTGCGTTTCGGTTCAATTTCGGGAGCATCCTCCACGCCTTTCATAGCGCTTACAGTTGCCAACCCGAAAGTTGACAGCTTGTATTGACCGCTCTCCATCTTGTTGACCAGGTCGCCGAGGCTTTCAAGATGATACGTCAAGTTGGAAGTGGAAATGTCAAGTTGCTCAGCTAACTCCATGAAAGTCATCGGTTTGATTGACAGCATACGTATAATCTTGCGGCGAACCGGATGTTTAAGCGACGAGAACATTGTGGAGTAGATTTCGTCTTCTGAGCTAGCCACCATGACACCTGCTGAAATATACATGGGCTGAATCCTTAAAAGCATATTCAAGATTGACGTAAAAAACTGGTTCAAACACTCTGTGCAATAAAAAATGCATATGTCTGCATGATTTAATCATTCAACTTCAATATCCAAGCTCATTGCAGAAATAAGCATTCTTGGCTATCTGTAAGGTTAGGATTTATAACTAAAGTCAGCGCATTAATAGTATAGAGGCGATGTTGTGGCTATTATTGAATGCCCCTTTTGCGAGGAAATTCTTGAAGTTGAACCGCCGGACAAATTTCATATTACATTATCCGCCAAGCCAATGCCAAAGAGTTTTCATGGCAAAATCATCCGAAAGAAAGTAAATTGCACAAACGAAAAATGCAAAAAAGCTGTCACTGTCTACTGCATTGCTCCAATAGAGTACTTCACCAGAATGTAACAAACTTAAAAATCTGAGGTTAGCAATTGAATAGCGATAGCTTTAATGGAAAGACATTTTTTGGAAAAAGAAGAATTGAGCTTATTTTTTTTCTTTCCCTATTCGTTTTATTCTTCAGGTCTCAGAAATAAAGCAGATTGAAGAAGTAAGAGAAGTAGAAAAAACGTGATCTGCACCGAATCACCTAAGAAACTGAACGGCTAGAGATTAGCCTTCAAAATTGAGCCCTTTAACTTAAACCCATGAAGTAGTCAAAGTAGCAATTATTCTCTTTTCATATGGCTTCCGCTTACTTGGTTTCAGGCGTATGCTTAGTTTCGTATTTGAATGTGCTCATGCAAACTTTGCATCGGACAACGTTTTCTTCAGGATAAAAGAGTCCTTCGCCGCCTACGTCGTGAATTACGTTCTTATGAATCTTGAAAATCAATTCAGCATCACAGTTCGGGCATTTTTTCCTAACAATATTATATCCTCTGACTCCACGTTCAAGCTTAATATCAATTGACATTTTATTTACCTTCTTTAAAACTGTTAACAATCTTAAAATTACCACGTAACGCTATATAAATTTAGCGCGTTTGAGAAACTCATCGGAGTAGGCAATCGAAAACATATTCTTGAAAAACAAATAAACATCTATATTGTTTCTTCCCCAAATAATACCGTATGAACGTAACACTCATAGGGATGTCCGGCGTAGGAAAAAGCCGCATAGGAAGGGAACTCTCAAACAAAGTGGGCTACAACTTCATCGACATCGACGAGATAATAGAGAGAAGCAACGGTAAGAAGCTGCAGGAAATGATAGACGAGTTGGGCAATGAAAAGTTCCTGAAAATAGAGGAAAAAGCCATTCTGGGAATAGGCAGAATAGACGACTCGGTGATATCTCCAGGAGGGAGTTCCATCTACTCTGAGAAAGCAATGAATTCCCTGAAAAGCATATCGAAAATAGTTTTCCTCAGTGCAACCCTTGAAGAGATTAAGAAACGCACTTCAAACTTTTCTAAAAGGGGAATTGTAGGATTAGAAATGGGACTTGAGAAACTTTTTGACCAAAGATTACCTCTTTATAAAAAATACGCAGACATAACAATAGACTTGAAAAGCGATTACAGTGATGAGTCTGTTGTGAACACAATAGTCAAAGACGTTAACTTTTCTTATTGATGTGTTGTATCGAGTGAATCTTAGAAGAGAGAGTTGAGTGGGTTTTTTTGAAAAATGAAATCAAGTCTCGTATTCGCGGAAACCCATTTGATTGGCATAAAAAAGGCAAAAAAAGGGCTTAATTGTCACAGAAGCGCGCGGAAAGTAGAATGCCACTATCTTTTCATGGACACACATTAGATTGGAGACATAACACAGACAAGAAACACTTAGTTATCATAAAGAAAAAGAGAAGATGCGCGTGAGATATCTCCATTTGAAGCAAAATTGTTTTAATAACACGGCTTTCAATAGTTACGAACGCTCAATTTAGAGGCAAAGAAAAGTTAATGCTAATCCAAGAAGTTATACTTGAAAATTTCATGAGTTACGAGTACGCGCGGGTACCCTTCAAAAAAGGCGTAAACGTCATCGGGGGACCCAACGGCGCAGGAAAATCCTCGCTTCTGCTCGCAATATCCGTGGGGCTGGGTCAAACCTACACGGAGCGTTCAAGGAAACTGAGCGATTTAATAAGGTGGGGAAAAGATCAAGCCCGAGTCACACTAATCCTAGATAACAGCAAACAACAAGGCAACAAACGTCCAGTGCAGAAGTACCCCAAAGACCAGCTTTTTCTGACACGTGTGATGCGGCGTGACGGCAAATACTGGTTTGAACTTGAAAACCGGGCGGCAAGCAAACAGGATGTCGAACGTCTGCTGGGGAAATTCGGCGTGGACCCGGACAACATGCTCATCATCATGCATCAGAACATGGTTGAACAATTCACGGTCCTTAGCAACGTCGAAAAATTGCGCATGGTTGAGGCAGCAGTCGGTTTGGAACCCTTCCGCGAAAACGTTGTTCAAGCAAAAACCAAGCTGACTAGAATTCTGACCCAAGAAGAATCCGTGACGAAACTGCTTGAGCAGGCGCAGCAGACCCTCAATTACTGGCGTGAACAGTATGATAAGTACCAGGAGAAGAAGCAGCTCCAGATTAAACGGCGCTTTCTCGAAAGGGTCCTTACTTGGGCTGAAGTTGAAAAACGGGAAAGCACAGTTAGAAACTTGAAGGCGAACCTTACCAAAAATCAGGAGGCCATTGGCAAGGTAGAAGCGGAAAAAGCTGACATTCTCAGCCAGCTCAGCACCCAGCAGGATCAAACTGAAGCCTTGAGAGGAAACATGAAAGCCGTTTTTGACGAACGGTTAAGCCTTGAACACGACATCGCCCAAAACCAATCCACACAAACACTGATTAGCCAGCTACTTGAAGAAACCCAAATGCTGCAGCAGGCAATTCAAGCCAACAAAACCCAGCTGAAGCTGCTCAGAAATGAGAACCTCAGGGAAATGCTCAAAAACTCGGAGCTGGAGCTCTCCAATGCAGCCGAGCGGGTTAAACAGAATCAAGCTGAAATGACTTATTTGGATGAATCAGCTGGGAAAGCATCGGATGAAATGTTAGAGCAAAGGGTGAAATTGGCTTTGCTTGAATTCAAACGGGCAAATGCGATTGTGAACCTTAAGGAACTTGAAAAATCCCTCAAGGAAGCCCAAGAAAACTTGGATTCATTGATTGAAAAGGCGCGTGAGTCGGGTGAACGGATCGCGGCGGCGAAAAGCGCGAGTGACATTCAGGATGAAATCCGATTGACGGAGGGGCATTTGGCGGCGCTCGCTGATGTTTCAGAAGATATTGAACGCCAGTACGAGTCATACTCGAAACTTTACCTGGAACTTAAAGAAAAAGTGCAGTTGGTAGCTGAAAACCGCGAAAAAACGCTTGAAGAAGTCAAAACCCGGATGCAGTCGTGGAGAACCGTCATGGAAAGCCTCCTTGACAGGGTAAACGTGGAGTACCAGCGGATAATGACGCAGACTTTGGCGACGGGTGCGGTGCAACTTTCCAACGGGCAGGATATAGAGACCGCTGGCTTGGAAATCGTGGTCGGGTTCAAAGGGGGCAAACCTGTGGCGCTCGACGCTTATACTCAAAGCGGCGGGGAACGGACAACGGCAACCATGAGTTTTCTTTTGGCGCTGCAGCAACATGTTCGTTCGCCTTTTCGCGCAGTCGACGAATACGACATTCATATGGACCCGAAAAACCGTGAAATGATCGCGAAAATCCTTCTTGCCGTCATCAAAGACGCAAACGCCCAATACGTCGTCATCACGCCCAGTCAAATCACCTTCGCCCAGCAAGACGCCAACGTAATCACCGTGCAGAACATGGAGGGAAAATCAGTTATCCGCGAGGTAGTGGCTTAATGCCGAAGGCGAAGGAAACCAAAGCACTGGGCAAGGAAAGGCTCGAACGCATAATTGAAATGTGCCTCGCCATCGAAAACCACACGGCAGAACCCTTCACGCTAAACATTGACGAAATCATTGAGGTTGTTAAACAGTATTTCCCGCAGTGGCAGGACCCAGAAGAACTCAGGCTTGACGCTGAAACCCTCCACCACTTAGCCTCAGTCATCAAAATGCAGAGCGAATGGGTCAAACAGCGCTCAACAGCCCTCTACACTGACCCGTTTCTTTTGGAAGAAAAAATCCTGCAAATGAGCAAACAAGAAATGGTTGAGGTTTTCCTTCAGGCTTGGAACCCACTGGTCGAGTTCGAACAGATCAGCTTGAACGCTTTGGCTCAGGGGCTTCTTTACTGGGAAACTTTGGCGCCCATCAGCGAAAGATGGAAAGACTTCGAAGTCGCCGAAGTCTCAAACAGCTACACAAGCAGAGACGAGTTGATTAAGCAGCGCATTCTAAGCGACAAAGAATTCTCCGTTGAACTCAGCATGCTTTGGCAAGAACTCAAAGACTGTGTTGCATCGAAGGGCAAAGACGGAAAAGTCAACTACTGGGATTTCATTGGCGCAGACACATACGAACAAACCGTCCAAAAAGCCTTCTTAACCAGCTTCCTAATAACCTACGGATTCGCAACCCTAGAAATCGACCAGTTGGAAGAGCTTGTTTTCTTAATTCCGTTCCAACAGCCAAGAATTGAACCTTTAGCGCTGCAGTCCGCGTCAGTAGCGATCGCGGTTTCGGTTGAAGACTGGAGGAAATGGAAGGAGGCGGCAGTGACTTGAGCAAAAAAGGCGTTTACGGCAGCAAAATCAAGAAAGCAACCCAAATGCTCTTCTACAAGCGGCATCAAAAACCAGGCGTCAGAGGCTCAGAACTTCATAAATCCTTGGGCTCAGACTACCCTAAAGTGCTCGACCTGCTAGACGACTATCTTAAACCACTTGATCTGCAGGTAAAAACTATTTTCGAAGAAGAAAAAACCCCAGAGAAACCAACCTTGGAGGAACTGGATAAAGCAAGATTCTACGTTGCTTTGCGCGGCGATTTGGCGACTAAGGACAAGCTGATTGGTTGGCGGATCGACGATTTGGCTGGATTGGCGATTACAATTTCGTTCATAATTAGCAAAAAAGGTCAAGCGGCGCGGAAAGACGTTGAGAAACTTTTGGGTGAGAAAATGTCTAACTGGAAAATCGGGTTAAACCTTGACCGCTACATTCGTTATGGCTATTTGGGGCAAGACGATAATGGGCAGCTGTATCTTGATTGGCGAACACGGGCAGAAGTAGACCAGAAAGCATTAATCAGCATGTTGCTATCAAGCGAGACGCAAAAAGCAGAAGCTGCCGCCCCAGAGGGAGAGTCAGAAGAAGAAGAAGAAACTGCAGAGTAGAAACGAGTAAAACCTCGTAGAACCTGGTAGCCAGAAATTAATCAGGATTTTGGCATGCGATCTATTCTTTGTAGATATGTTGCAAAGCCCCAAAGCCATTATCTTAAATCGTAATAGCGTGTGCTCTTAAAGCAGAAGCTGGCTCAAAAATTGATAGAAGCGCAAAAATCTTCCATAGTGCAAAATGCTTCTCCTCAATGTACTCACAAATTTGGTTACTTATCCTCTCTTGAGAAAAAGCGTGAGATTCCCGATGAATGCTGCTCTGCACCCGACTAATTCAATGCTTCAAAGAAACAAAAAACTGAGTCCAAAAAGCAAAAAGCGTTTTCTTCTGCGCTTTCTTGATTTTTCTGTTTGCATTAAGTGATTCAATAAGGTTTAAAAGCAGCTTTCCCGTTTTTGCTTGGCTCTATAAGAACCATAAGGCTCATGTATGAACGGGCAAAATGCCGGTTTGAAACATGCACGAGTGCTTACCATAAAAAGGCATAAATCTCAATAATAGGAGGAAAAGAAATGTTGTCAAGAGACTGCGACGGATGTTCGCAAATGAAAGCTTGCACTAAACGCTTTTGCATCGTTGAAAAAGGCAATTGCGTTTACTGCCCAGACGGAACAGCCCACCTAGTAGACGGGTCATAAAACAGAACAGAAACAAATTTTTTTAGCTATTTGTGTAGTTTTCCTTTTTTTTACTAGACAAGAACCAAAAACTGAATTGGAGCTATACGATTGGAGCCATTCGGTAACAAAGAAGCAAGCATAAGGAATGTGGAAGTTGGTTTTACACAAGCCATTGATAAATGGATTGCAGTATGAAAGCTTGCCCTCTCAAGCCTAAATATTTATAGGCTTTAGGCGCTTCACCTTTATAGGTGATTGTTTTGGAAAAAATAGCTATTGTATTTGTTGATAGTGAAAAGAAAGCGTACGACGCTTCGAAGGCATTTAAAGAACTAGACGACAAAGATGACATCACTATCTATTCTGAAGCAGTGATTGAGAAGACTGCAGACGGAAAAGTTAAGACCAAGGAAGCTGGAGATGATTTTCCAATTAGCACAGTGGGCGGGACAGCGGTCGGCGGCCTAATTGGGCTTCTAGAAGATCCTATTGGCGCGCTTGCCGGTGCCGCAGCTGGCGCAGCCCTAGGAGCAATGGATGACTTGTATCGGGCAGGAGTCGACGAAGATTTTGTAAAAGCAGCATCTGCTAAGCTAAAGCCTGGGAAGTTTGCTATCGTAGCAGACATCAGCGAGGAATCAGAAATGCCGCTGGACACAGAAATGGCGAAATACGACGGTACCGTTTTGCGTGCACCAATGAAAGATGTTGAAACAGAACAGATGAAAAAAGATGAGGAAGCAACCAAAGAGGAAATTGATCAATTAGAGAAAGAGGCCTCAAAATCCAGTGGCGGACACAAAACCCAGATCCAAAGCAAAATTAACAGCCTGAAAGAAAAGCTGCGGAAACAGAGGGCGCATGTCAAGCAACGGTCAGAAGAGATTAAAAAGGAGCAAGAAGCCAAAGTGCACGCATTAGAAAAGAAGGCAGCAAATGCTCGCGGCAAGGCAAAGACAGCCCTGAATGAGAGATTAACCAAGATTCGCGAGAATTATCAGAAGAAAAGAAAAGAAATGGAAAAGTCGGGAGCTCCGTCGGAAATCAAAACGGATAATGCATAGGGGTACAGAAACGAGATCCAGCGCGGGGCCATATCGCATTTAATCCTTGTTCTCTTAAGGTCCTTCAAAAAATTTACCCCATAGAGAAGAAGACAGAATGTGAACGTGTATTTACTCTGACCTGAACAACAAAGGCAAATGGAAAACAATCGATGAAACTTAAGGTTTACTTTATATTGTTTGTTTCTTTTCTTTTTTCTATTTCTCTTCTTACATTTTTTTCATTGATAAATTCATCTAAAAATTGCTTGAGGTTTTCATGCATCTTTTTTGCTGGTTCTCTGAGCTTCTCGGTTGTTTCTGAGCTCGGTTGGAAAAAGCCATGCTCCGTTAGATAAAAATAAACGCTTGAATAATCGCCTGCTAAAGCGCCGTCAATAGTTTTTTTGCCCATTTCGCGACAAGCCCAAAATCGATGGTGGCCATCCAAAACAGCATATAGGTCCATTCGGGGATGTTTAACGACAATTATGGGATTTATTTTTTCGTTGTTAGCTATCTTTTTCTTATAGAATTCTACTCCTTCTCTTGAAACCTTTGAATCAGCGACAATTTTCTCAATAGGTAATGGCCGCGCATATTTACCAGGGTTAATAAAAACGTCTGGATTAAATTCAGGCTTGCTTTTTATAAGACCCAGAATATCTTTTTTGGTTGAATCCCAAAGGTTCCTTGAAATCTGACGGAAACTCATCATACAATATTTGTGATGCAGTTAATTAATTTTTTCCGTTGTTCATTAGTCCTACGAAAAATTGAAAACCGATTTGGATTGGTCAAAAGAAAAAAGGAGAAAAAAGACACGATATTTTTGGTTTTAACCTACGATCTGCGTTATTTCTTTGATTATTCCTTTTTCTACTTCGCGGGTCCACAGCACTTCGGGTACGTCAACGAAGAGAAACAGCCAGGTTATGAGGAGAGTTTCAACCACTGCCACCGCCAAGTTCTGGATCCATTTGCCTATGCCCACATTGATTGTGAAGTCATTGGGCTGCCCTGATAACAGGATGGTGAATGCCCTGTCAGCATCGATAATACCTCTCAAGACTCCGCCTTTCTGTGCTTGTATGATTATGCCCAAAGGCGCTGTAGTCGACTGCACTTTGTAACCCTCGGCTGTAAGTTGCTGAACGATTTGCTGTGACAACTGGTTTAGATCCTTGTTTTTTCCTACAAAATGCAAAACTTTCTCAGAAATTGTTTTTCCGGATTTTAACTTCTCAGATGCTTTTTCAGTTGACAAACTAAAAACCTCGATATTCAATAGAGATTGAGGACTTATTTAAAGATTGTAAGTTGGTGTCAAAAATGCTTATTTCTTTGAAACTAAATTGAATTACTAGGAGTCTTGTTACTTGCGCCGTTCGAGCTATGCCAAGATAACTAATGATTACATTCAGAAAGTATATCTGTGGATGTTCGTAGGCTTGTTAATAACTAGCGTTACTGCCTATGTGGTTTCCCAGTTTCCAGACCTGTACAACGCGATATTGGGTAACGATGTTATTTTCATAGGCATATTAGTCGTTCAGTTCTTAGCTATCATCAGCATATCTGCTTTTATAAAGAGGATACCCGATAATCTTGCGGGAATTACATTTGTGTTGTACTGCTTCCTCACAGGGCTTACTCTTTCAGTAATTTTTTTGGATTTTTCAATAAGCTCCATAGCTTATGTTGTTGTGATTACGGCGGCTATGTTCGGCTTTATGAGTCTTTACGGGTACATAACTAAAACAGATCTTACTTCATTAGGCAGCATTTTAACAATGTGCTTATTTGGGATTATTTTAGCATTAATCGTTAATTTATTCTTAATGAATTCGCTTCTTGATACCATACTTAGTATTTTGGGCGTCCTCGTTTTTTCTGGTTTTGCAGCACATGACACGCAACACATCAAGAATACTCTAATGTATGGTGGTGACGGAGATCTTATAAAGGAAGAAATATTGGGAGCTCTCAATCTATATTTGGATTTTGTGAATCTTTTCTTAGACCTTATCGATTTATTGGGTGGAAAAAGGAGAAACGATTAGTCTATTTTCGAGAAGAAAAAGCTTTTTCTTAAGATGGCTTTCTTGTGCCTCCATGCAAACTAATTTGGAAAGACAAGAAATTCTGCTTTCGATTAGTAAAGCTCACATAATAATCGACTCAGTCCAAAAATTTGAACACTCTGGCAGTGCACTGTAACTTAATAATCTCAAATCCAATGTGACTCAAAACGGATTGTTTTAATGTGACACTCTATCAGTTTTAACCATAAAAAACGGGCACTTAAGAAACCTGGATTTTCCTCTAATTCAGATTTTCTGGGCCGTGTTACTTGGCCTTAGCTAATTTAAATAAAAAAAGGTATTTTTGTTATGTTTGTTATTCCCTTGATTGTAATTATTTCTTTTCTTCAGATTTTACTGGTGCCTACGCTTTTGGCTTACGTTTTAGTTTGTTTTCAATCTTTTTAACATCTTCTTTAAGCTCTTCTTTTTTGGATTCTTTTTTTGGTTTGTCAGTTGACATAATTTCACCTCTATTCTATTTCTGCGCTATGCAGATTTAAAACTTTTTGAAACGACAGAAAGTTAGGGGGCGCGCGGCGATTGCCTTTAACCGTTTTACTGAATGGCTAAATTGGGATCCTCGTACTCCGATTTACTTCCGAATTGAACGGCTGTGAAATCTGAAGGAACCTTCAGCGATAGAAAAGACCTTTCTTCTTCAATCTTTTTGGCTATTGATAAATAGGTTTACCTTGTTCCCAACAGTAGCTGAATAAATCTTTTGCCCACCTTAGAAAAGTTGGATCTTCACCGTAAAATAGTGCGCTATCAGCTCTGCCATCTATTGACATAAGGTTTATGGCGGCTGATTTTTCACTAATTTGCAATCTGGCTGGAATTTGGTTGATTACTCTTCTTTCAAGCACCCCTTTAGCTCCGGGAATTTTTTGGTAGTATGAAACGTTATGTTCTTCCAAAAGCACTTTTGTGGTGACGCCTTTTTGAAGTTTTTCGCCTGCTTTTGCGTAAATCGCGTAAATCGGCTTGTCAACGATGAATAAGAGGTACTTTTCTGCTTCTGAAATTAACAGATCAATAAGATTAAATGCGTCAAATGTGTCTATCGTTAAGTTAGTTCCTGAAAGCTCGCCCAACCTGTTAACGAAAGGCTCGGGGATTCTCCAGATATCTCGTGTCAGCAAGCACTGCTTAAACTTTAGCGCAAACTCGAAAGAGCGTGAGAATTGCATTAACAATTTGCCAAATTGAGTTAAGACATATGAGCCATCGGGCTGTTTCTGAATCAATGAAGCTTCACTCAGGCGCTGCAGTTGTCTACACGTTTCGGTATCGGTTAAGTTAAGCCTTCGAGCGATTTCCTGCATTTTGAGCCTTTCCGCTTGAAGCTCGCGTAATATGCCGAGCCTGCTTTCGCTCGCAAGCTCAAAAAATAATTTGTCTAACCCTTCGCGATTTTCCATCGCTCATGCCCCAGTACTTTACTTCACTTCGATGTGGATTATTCTTTTCGATGTGTACCACTAAACATTGTTGTAAGGCATAATTAATGGTTATCGAAAGCCTCTCAAATAATCCGAGGAAAAATGAACTATGGGAAAAATAGGCAAAGAACGGTTCTTCTCAGTGGAACTGAAATCTAAGGTTAACCTCAAAAACGTTACAATGACCAATGGCGGATATGAAAATGTCTTAGTCGAAGGCACCATCGGCGAGCTACAACGGGCAGTATTTGCTGACGGGGTAGTTCTAGAAATTGTTGGCGACAAGGGCGTTCTCAGAGTTAACGTTACACTAGACGAGATCAAAAAACAGGAAATAGAGGTGTAAACGCTAAATGAAGGAAAAGATTAGAACTGAAAATTCCTTTCAACAGGAACCCTTACGTATTCTGCACGTTGATGACGACGCTTCTTTCCTGCGGGTTTCAAAGTTGATTTTGGAAATAGAAAACAACAAGTTTGAGATTGACACAGCAACCTCGGTTGATGAAGCTTCCAGCAAACTGGAAACGCAACCTTTTGACGCTATTGTCTGCGACTACGAAATGCCCATAAAAGATGGCTTAGATTTTCTGAAGGAACTCAGGGAACAAAAAAACAACATTGCATTCATCATTTTCACAGGCAAAGGCAGAGAAGAAGTTGCGATTAAAGCGTTAAACCTAGGCGCGGATCACTACATCAACAAGACCGGTTCTCCTGAAGCAGTTTACAGCGAATTGGCAGATGCAATACGCAAGATTGTGAAAGGCAAGAAAGAAGCGAGCCCAACAACGTTGAAATAGCGTGAGATTGAACCCAAACAGTAATCCCTTTAGTTAGTAAATTAGGGCGCGCAGCCCTTCCCTTTATTATGTGCAAACTCAATTTATGTGACTGCAATATCACACCAACATACTGATATTAAGCGAACGGTCGCCTTCTTACGCAGAGGAGAATCGGGAATGTCCACTGATAAGAACAAAGCTGTCGTCCGTCAATTTATCAAAGAGGTGCTGGGCAACGGCAATACCGACCTTATCGACGAATTGCTTGCCCCTGACTATATGAATCTGAGTATGGGTGCCACCAATCGCGCTGGTTTCAAGGCTGTGATTTCCGGGTTGAAGGCCTCTATGCCGGCACGGGATTTTGAAATCTTGGATTTAGTAGCTGAAGGCGATTCGGTCGTTTTTCGGGGCAACATGAACGTCACCCTCGCCAGCGGGAAAAAGGTCTCGGCCCGAGATATCACCTATTACCGTCTTGTTAACGGGAAGATCGTCGAGGATGAACCGATAAGTGACCCGCCTCTGACCGAATTGTTAGCGGGCATGACGCCGCCAAAGTCAGGCACCTAAGCGCGCTATCTTTATAGTTATGGGATTTGTCGAGCCAATTCGACCCATTTTTCGCCAACGCTTTTTTTATTAATGGTTGGAGATTGGCAAAAACCTGCGGAGGCATCAGCGTCTTCCAACCTTTTGTAACGACGAGTTGGTCTTCAAAGTTAAGCAAGGGGAAAAGCCATTGAACTAGAGTCGGAAATCTGTCTTGCGGCACTTTTTTGACATTAGACCAACAATTGAGGTCTGTTCGCTCTCCGTTGATCGCTCCCTGAGAATCGGGTAAAGATGAGCGTCTTCCTTATCCAAATGAATTCTTAAATGCGAATTTAGGACTGCTGTCGCCCTAGCCATGATCAGGGCTTCAGGTGCCTTTCTCATTGCTTCCAATCCGCTAACCATGATGTCGAGCTCATGATGATCCATCAAGTAAGCCTTAGCTACAAGAGGCGCCACATTGTCAACGACAGGAAAAATAGCTGCTTCCTCACCTCTGGCATGATAATCCAAAATCTCACCCATCAAATGAAGTCGATCCAAAACCAAAGCTAAATCTCCTCCATCACGTGCTATTTTAAAGGCTAAATCATCAATTTGAAAAATATCACGACGAAACGCATTATGTATCGAGCGAACTATGTCTAGCGGTCCCCGACAAAAACTCACATCAACAATTGAAGAGCTTAATCGAATTGTTAACAATTGTGATTGTGGTTTCGAAGTAGCGAAAAAGAAAAAATGGGTTTTGCGCTAAAAACGCGTCCACAAACCCTGCAACTTCGCTATAAGCTTAGCAATTTTCTGAGATTGAAAATAGTTTTCACACAGCCTTGTCACTAAATTATTTTGATTAACATTTTCGTGCTTAACGGATTTGTACTCGAATGTGTTCTATGTCTACTACGGAAAAGAATGTAAGTTCTTGCTTATTTTGCGAAGTTTAAAACTTGCGCGCGACCGCAAGCTTTCTCATCTTCGCTTTTCTGCCGAACATGTTCCTAACTTGCTCTTCTGTCATTGCAACCACGATGGTCGTAGATTTACCTTCCCAACTACTGTCAACTTCCAGTAACCGGATTTCCGGCGTCAATTCACTAGCAATGATACTGAACTCCGGCACGCTAAGCTCACCCATAAGAAACGTCACTGGAAAGTCCTCCGAAATATCCACAACGAAAACCTTCTTCCCGGTCTCCTTGTTTCTGAACAAGTCCATCTCCATTTCCTCACCCTTTCTTTGGAATTCCCAACCCTTGCTTGTCAAGAACTCGCGAACTCTGGAACAGGTCACCGCTATTTTGAACACGTTTTCTGCTTCCAAGACCAACCCTCTCCCGATCTCTTTGTTGTATACTTTCTCACCAAATTAATAGCATGTCGCTTGCATCACACTATTGCGCCGTACTACCTCATCAATGCTTGAGAGACTCATACCTAGCGCGCGGCACGCTAGCCAAGAAAGCTATTAATCATTGTGCCCCTTCCCTAGTATGGTGGCTACATGGTAAACCTGCCAGAAAAAGCGAAGAAATTGATTGAAGGGAAAAATTTCGCAAACATTGCCACATTGATGAAGAATGGTTCCCCCCACGTAACGACCACTTGGATAGACCACGATGGCGACACCGTACTGATCAACACGACTGAGAACAGGGTTAAGACAAGGAATATTAGGCGCGATCCGCGTGTGGCCCTAAGCGTATTTAACATGAACGACCCGTACGATTCGCTTTTCATTAGGGGCAAGGTTGTTGAGATAAGAAAAGAAGGCGCTGAGGAACATATCGATAAGCTAGCGCATAAGTATATTGGCATGGACTACAGGCAACACGGCGATAGGGTCATACTGAGAATAGAACCTATTCATGTTACCTTGATGAAGCCCTGAGCTCGAAGCCGTACGGTGCCAAAAAAAAGGAACGACTGCGGCCCAACCTCAAACGGGGGCGGAACTAATAGCGGGCCCGGTGGGATTTGAACCCACGATCTCCGGCTATCTCCCGCTTTTACAAGCGTCCGAAGGCCGACACCTTAATCCGTGCTAGGCTACGAGCCCTTTTCCATGCCTGAACTCTAGTATACGGTGCTGAAGGTGATATATTTGTGACATTTGTACTAGTGCCTTCAGCTTCGGATTTCGTGTTTGTAAGGGCAGAGGCAATATTTAGACTTTGCATGTCAAGTCAATCCGTCTTGGGTTTTCGGTAGAAGTGTACGCCGTTCATCTCGTCGAATTTCTCGTATCCTTTCCTGGCTACTTCTCTGAGTTCCTGCGGATTTCTTACTTCGACTATGTCGTATTCTTGGTCGCCGAAGCATTGAGCTGCAAGCTGCGCGTAGATCTGAACATAAGCTAATGAGCTGTGGCCTAGTAGATATTGGACTGCGTCTGGGTTGCCTTTGGCGTGGCGTTCTTTGGTTGCTCTCCAGTATCGGCAGCTGTAGAAGCTGATCTTTTTTAGTTCTGGATTGTTGAGTTTCTTAACTGCCCGGTTGCGCATTCTTCTGAAGATGCATCCGGCGTTGTCAATGTTACGGTAGGTGAAGACAAGTTTGCCGTTTAAGTGGGGCAGTGCTAGCAGCATATCTATCAGTGCTTCGCTTACCTGGATGCTTCGGCAGTTGCCGCCTTTTGCTGGGTGATTGATGTTTATTCGTTTGTGTGGCTTGTCGATGTCTACCCATTCAATTCTCAAGGCTTCGATGGGTCGAGCTGCGGTTGCTTGCATTGTGAAACAGAAGGCGGCCATCTGAGTGCTGCAGCTTGAAAAGAGTTGGTCCTGATGCTCTTTTGGTGGTATGTAGGGGATTTTTCGTTTGTATTTGACTCTCGGTATTTCTGCTTTGATGTTGTTGTGGGCCAAGAAGCTTTTGTAGGCCTTGGTTAACCCATTCTTTCTTATGGGTGTCATAGTTTTTAATGCGTCTGAGGACATGACTTCCCTGAAAGAGTCAGGATCGTACAGGTTAACGCCGAGTTTTGCTAGCCGCAGTAGGCTGTAGCCGTAGTTGCGTACTGTTACGTCTACTCTGCCTTCAAGTTTGAGCTGGTGCTGGAAGTCTTTGACGACGATTTCGATGCCTTTCTCCGGTTGTTGTTGCTGTTGTTTTTCTCCCTGCGAAACGCCCTTTTGTTCGGACGTTTGCAGCGTCAAATTTTTCGCTCCTTGCGCATATTTGGCGTTTTCTTGTATGCCAATTTGACTATTTATGCCTTCATTCAAATCCGAAGGGAGATAGCTGTCGGCAACTTGCTTAGCTCGTTCAAGATCGCTGGGATCAGAGAAGCGTCGTCCACATGACTTGCAAACATAACGCTGTATCATAACATCAAAGTTACTGGTTGAAGTTCCATTTTTAGAAACTCGGTGGCTGCCACATTCCGGGCACTGGGGGCTGGCGCCGGCGTCCTCAGTTAGGGGCGACTTGCGACTAGTTAAACCGGCTTTACCAAATATGCGACTCTTCGCAAGGCCAGCTTTCCCCGCATCGTCTACTGATTCGGTTTCAGTTACATGGATCCCCTCCTTGTGAGTTTTTCTCTTCGGGTGTTTTCAGGAGATTTCTTATTTTTTGAATCGCAACCTGTAGTCTATTCTGTTTTTCATGCACCTGGCGCAGAAAAGCCTGATTTGAGGCGAGTTCAAGCTCAAGAATCGTAACCACATTTCGCAAGGTGCCCTTATTCTCGCAATTTCTCGCAAATTCAGCACATTTCAGCCCATTTCTCCATTTTGGAATCGTAACCCCACTGTACACCCCCTTACCCTCAGAACCACCTGCGCAGTCCCAAAACTGGGTTACGATTTGAGAGTTCACCTTAGATAACGCTCCTCAATGTCATCGGCTTGCCTGACGAGATCTCTGATGGCTTGTTCAGACCAAGGAATCGCCGGCTTCCATCTCAGTTGTTCAAGGGCGTCTTTGCGGGCGATTCTCTGAAGCCTCTTTTTCTTGAATTTGTAGAGTGCCACGCGATGGCTTGTCTTGCAGAATTTGCCCTTCGGATTCAGGGGCGTAAATGTTTTTCCGCACCATAAACAGTGTTTTTCCTTCCCAATGCAGGGCCTGTTTTGAACGCCAGTCAACTACGAAGCCCCCTTGACTTGGATATAAAACCGCATGCTATTGGTTTTTGCAGGGCAGGCCAGATAGCACGGGCTACACAGTTTTTAAGAATTATTAATCCGGTGTTTTGGCCATTGCAGGATTGTAAGTCAGGTGTTGTTCTATCGTGCTCAACGAGAATTATTCCACTGGTTTCTTTTGATAACCAGCTTATCGTTTCACGTTCTGCTGCTTCTTCTAGGGGTTGCTGTAATTTTTTTAAGAGTTCATGATCTTTATAGCGCAAGTAAATGGGAGAACCCAGAGAAAAAGTTTGAGATACCATTAGACAACCAGAGGTTCGAGTGATTATGTGCTTCCGTTGTTTTCGGTCGTTTTGGTGAAGAGTTTTTGAAGCTCTGAGTGTTCTTGCATGAAAGTGGTTAATGCTTTTTCTGTGAAGCCTGGTATCTTTGGAAATGCTCCTAGTCCTCTGTTGAAGATTATGTACAGTGAGTCTACGCCTTCTTTTTGGAGGGCTTCAGCAAACTCTTTTGGTAGAGTTAACGTGTATTGTGTGGAGCCGTCGCGTTTTTGCAGTTTGATTATTTTGTGTTCGACGATTTTGGGTATGCTCATTTCTTTCATCTCAGTTATTAACTGGGATAATATTAGTCGATAATTATTTAAGCAATGCTTCACAAGTATCCCAATAGGTTACTGAGATATGGCTGACGTGGCTACTTCAGAAACAGATCAGATTTCAAAAACCGAGCTCATATTATCGCATATAGCTGAGCAGGGACCTAAAACAGAATATGACCTATACAAACAATTTCCAAAATTGAGCCATGGAACAATCCATTTTTGCCTCAACAAACTAACTCACGATGGCCTCATAACTTATTCTGAAAATCAGAGTAGAAAAGGGCAAAGGAGGAAACAGTATCATCTAACTTTCATAGGAACAGTCTCTTACGTTGGTAGTTTTCTCCACTGGCTAGACGAGGAATTGACAGACGATCAACTAGCTGAACGTTGGAAACATTTTGATAAAGAGGAGCAAGGGAAGATCATAGAGTTTCTATCTAAGCAGGGGAAATTGCTCAAGTACGGGATTTTTGAAGAGAGCGAATGGCTGGCGCAGCATTATCCGGGAATTACGAGGGTATTTGTGGTTCTTGCGGGATTCATTTGCCGTAATCCTCCTCGGCCATACAAGAATCTATTTTTAGTTGCAGTTGCCCAAAACGCAAAGGATCATTCAGCATCTATGGGTAGGAAAGGGGTTGAGGAAAACCTTCCGAGCAGCGAGGAGTTGATGAGCAGGGAGCAGGATGCTTTTAGAGCAGAGTTTACGCGCCTTTTCTTTGAACTAGTAATTTTTATGAAGCATGACGACAAACCAACTGCTAACCTTAAGCTTCGGCGCTTGGCTGAGGAAGAACTAGAGGAAAAGAGACAAGAGACGGGAAGAGTGGAACTAGCCATACACCTATTTGGCGGTAAGATAAGAAAGCTAAAATCATAACTCTCGTAGTGAGCCTTTTTAGCTTGAAAGATGCACATTAAGAATTCCTAATTTTCAAACCAATAGTGCGCTCAAAAGCTATTTAACCAGGTGACAAAATTTAAATTGTTGAATGTTCATCGACTCCCAAAGCCATGGGAAAGTGAACATTAAATTTGTCTGCTTCTTACCGAAAATCCGCTGAAAAGGGGAATGTGGGTGAATTGAAAAACTTGGAAAATGACTGTTTTCCTGAAATAAGCGAAATTAGCGGAGTTCGGCAGAAAAAAAAGCTGCAATTCAGCATCGAATCGGTGCATTCTGGTTCAAAGAAGGCGTCTTACCGCAAGGTTTCGGTCTACACTAAGACTATGAGGCGGTACAGGCTGGAGCGGGAGCGGAGAAGGCAGGTGCGGCTTTTGGCTGAGCTGGGGTTTACTCAGAATCAGATTGCCAGTAAGCTTGGAGTTTGTACACGCACCATTAAGCGTGACTGGGATAAAATACGTCCTTACGTTAAAGGCCAATTCGGCAAAGAGATCAGATCTGTTGTGGACGAGCGGCAGCAAGAGTTTGAGCGAAGGAGTGAAGGCTTAACTGTTAATGAAGAGTTTAGGCTTCTCAAGCAAGATCTTAAGGAAGCTACAAAGAAGGCGCGTTCGTTGCAGCGCAACCAGAGACGGCAGGAGCAGCGTCAGCAACCTTTTCAGCAATTGGATTATATTTTTGACTTTGATTGTCCGACGGACGAGGGCTTTCCCCGCGTAATCTTTCCCTTTGAGAGCAACAGCATGCAGTTTTTAGGCGACTTTGAATTGAAGTTTTGGATGTTGAAGAAAGGAGAAAAAAAGGAAATATGCAACGTCGGCATCTCAAGAAAGACCCCATCTCCTTTCCACTAAATGCTTACTTAAGATTTGCAAGCACCAAATCGCAAAGCCATTAAGTCTACGGCTCGTTCTCTGGATTGTCCGGATCATCAGGAATAGGCCAGTCTTCCTCGTCATCATCCGGTTCTTCTTCAAACACGCGTTTTCAACCTCCCATAATCCCTCTTTCTTTGCAATCCCCTTAAGGGTCATCTTCGTCATCGTCAAATTCTGGAGGAAACATTGGATTATCAAACAGCATTAATCCGTCCCCCTCACTATCCTCAATGCTGTCTTTTTCGGTTTCATTGGTTGAAGATGATGATTCTTGATTTGTTGAGTTGTAAATCGGTCGCGCTTCTTTTTTTCTGAATAATGCGGAAAAGATTGCAAGGGCAATCAGCGCTCCTACGAAGAGTATGAAAACAATAAAGATTGTAAGCAAGACGGAAAATGCACCCAATTTTTCACCTAGTGTCTATGTGCTTTGGTGGTGCTGTCGCTTTATAAATTGTTGTTTAGCAGAGTTTGCCTCACTTTTAGTTGTTCGAGTCTTTCCACTCTTAGCATGCTGGAAAATAGAACAAAGCTTAAGTTTGGATCGCCTAAAAACTTAACAGGGGGTTGCTAACGTGTTAAGTGAGCTTGCAGAACATAATCAAACCACAGCTAGTAAATCAGTTCTTAGAAAGCTAGGGTTCCGCTTGGGTCCAAGCGGCGTACACATCGGTCGAACAATAATGCTTGAAGAACTCCGGACACTACTTTCGTGCGTTCCATCTCCAGACGCTCAGAAAGGAGATTATGTCACGGTAATCGTAGAGAATAATTGCTTGGGAAAGAGGTCACAGAAAAATCGGGAGCTTTCAGCAAGGCATTTAATGACTCTTTATTCACTCGACCCATCTGCTGCTACCTTTCAAGCCCTAAGATACTTCTGGGCAAGAGACGCCGGCAGCCAACCTTTGTTGGCACTGCTCAGTGCATATTCACGGGATGGCTTGCTTCGAATGAGCGCTCCGTACATTTTATCACTTAAGGAAGGGGAAGTTATTGATCGAACGGCTTTCAAAGAGTTTCTTGATAAGGAAGCAGCCGGTCGATTGAGCGAGTTCTGCCTCGATGGACTGGTTAGAAATGTTTGTGGAACTTTGATTCGATCTGGCCATATACAGAAAGCTGGAAGGACTCGTTCGAGGGCTGTGGCAACTGAAGGTTCTGTTTCATACGCTCTTTTTCTTGGTTACTTGATAGGAAGTCGTGGAAAGACATTATTTTCAACTGAGTTCATGCACTTGTTAGACTCGCCAGTGGATGATTGTATTGCTCTGGCGGAAACTGCGTCATATCGGGGATGGCTTTCTTTCAAGCGGTTAGAGGATGTAATGGAAGCTCAATTTCCGAATCTGTTAACGAAAGAGCAAATGGATCTGATCCGTCAACAAGTAGAATGACCCTTCGGTGGCGAGCAGGCAAAAGAAAGAGTGCCTTAATTTATATCCTTCTCATGCTAAAACATAGGATTGGTGAATTGCCCTTGAAATGTCCAAGATGTCTCTCTGAATTACCTAACAAGCCTTCGAAAGAATGGCCTTTCAGAAAAGGCTACTATCAAGTTAAAGCCTATCCGTGTTCCAACTGCAAAAAAACTACATTCATGTATTATCATGAGGGCAAACTTGGCTTTACCATACCCAAGACATAGTTTTTTCTATAACCCCCAATTTTTATCAACTAAAGGCAACTTTTCAAGCGGTAGGCTAGAAAATTTTTTATTGCAGGACAATTGATAATGTCCTGCACATGCGCAGGATAGTGTCCTGCAAGGGTGGCAGTAATGCTTGAAAGAAAGCCCAATGAGAAGTATGTTCTTAGTTTCGGTGCAGGCCTAAATTCGACGGCTCTTATGATTATGCTCGTTGAGAAGGAGTACCCCTTAGACGAGGTTATTTTCGCCGACACGGGCGCCGAAGTGCCTGAAACCTACGAGCACTTGATGACAGTTGATTCTTACTTAAACAAACACGGTGTACCGTTGACGATCGTTAGGTCCAAGAATGGGACGCTGTATGATACTTGCAAGCGCCGAAAAGTCATACCCTCACAGATTTGGCGCTGGTCCACACGTGACTACAAGATAACGCCCATCTATTCGCACTATCGTTCTTTTGGCGTTCCCATAAACCAGTATCTTGGCATAGCCTATGAAGAAAGAGACCGCATGAAGGAAAGCGGCGTACCCTACGTTAAAAATATCTTCCCTCTAGTTGAAAAGCAGATTGCACGCCAAGAGTGCATGGACATAATCTTGCTCTCAGACTTCGATTTCTCAATGCCTGTGCGAAGCGGCTGTTTCTTCTGTCCGTTCAATTCTTTATCGAGATGGACCGAGATTTACGAAAAACATAAGGACCTGTTTATGAAGGCAAAAGAGCTAGAAGAGAATTCAAAGCATTTCCCTAAACAGCGGCTAATGAAATGGACCCTTGAAACTTTGCAGGAAAAACTTGAGAAGAAAGAGCCCCTACCCGATGTCTACGTTAAAAGACTCTGCAGCAGTGAGTGCTTAATCTAAGAGTCAACTGCTTTTTTCTTGCGCTTTAACCCATTCAGCGATAGCTTGTTTACCTGCCTCTTTTGGGCTGAGACCAGCCTTTTCCGATGCTTTGAAAAATTTAGAATGTTCCTGCGGTTCTAAGGGTATTGCCAATACTTTTATCGATTTCTTCGGTGGTTTAGCATTGATAACTGCTTTCTTACACTCTTCGGGTTCAAGATTGCAGTCCTTTTTGCATTTAGCTATTATTTCTCGTGCATCCCTTGTTCTAAGGCCTGCTATGGTATAAGCTACCGCGATTCGTCTTTGCACATCAACTATGCTTGCTAATTTAGAATTGTTGTCAATACCGATTTTACCTTCCTCAATAAGTTTCTTTACTTCAGCGGGTTGATCATTCATTTTGTCAAAAGATTCCATCGTCGGTCTTTTCACGCTAAAACTGTCTGCAAGTTTAGTGGTTGAACCAAACTCTCGGTCGGACACCAGTAATCTGACCGCTTCAGCAATAATGAGTAGCGGCGCTTCCTTCTTTTTCTTGCCCTTCAAGTTCGCACGAACAAAAGCTCTCGCTTCTTCTTTATTCATCGCTCTCACTAAGGTGTAAGGCCTGTCGCAGCTCTAAGTTAGTTATAGTTTCCTAATATCCTTTGGCAATTAAGGTTCTCCTGATTTACCCATAAATAGCAAGTTCTAAATAAGAAACTCAGCATACAGTATTAAAACTCCTGCAGTAACGTTGATGGCAGCATTCCGATCGCCCCGTTAACGAGACGCAGGGTGAACAGAGGCTCGTGAAGCATGGAAAACCCCAACCTTAATAGTGATATCTTGTCTCGTTTCGGCTTTCGTCTGGAAAAAGGAAACACGCATGCGGCACGTTCAATGATGTTTAACGAGCTTCAAGCTTTGTTATCGTGTGTGAGCAATCCTAATTCCGTCAAGAGTGACTATCATAAGGCTATTGTGGAAGAGAACTGCTTAGGTAAACGCTCTGAGGAAACCCGAAAAATCACAAGCATGCATCTTGGTTTTCTTTATGGTTTAGACCCATCAATCACCACGTTCAGGGCTCTGAGGTATTTTTGGGATCGAGACATTGCTGGACGACAGCTCTTGGCTTTGCTTTCTGCTTATGCGCGTGATGGTTTGGTGAGAACGAGCGCCCCTGTGATTCAAATGCTCGCAGAAGGAGAAACCTTTCACAAGGAAAAACTCGAAGAATACATTAACCGAGACAACCCGAACCGTTTTTCTGAAGTTTCTCTTAAGTCAGTTGTTAGAAACCTTAGCGCCACCTGGACAAAATCAGGGCACCTCATCGAAAAAGAAAACAAGATTCGAACCAGAGCAAAAGCCACAGTAGGGTCCACTGCATACGCCCTTTTCCTAGGTTATCTTTGCGGTGTACGCGGCGAAGCTCTCTTCACAACAGAATTCGTAAAGTTGCTGGATTGCTCAACTGCACGTGCGGTGGAGTTGGCGGAAGAGGCTTCACGTAGAGGCTGGATTAATTTTAAGCGTATAGGGAAGGTTATGGAGGTTCAGTTTTCAAATTTGTTAACCGCACAAGAAAGGGAGTGGATTCATGAGCAGAATTAAGCGGCTTATCGAAAAGTACAATGTTCATATTGCTTTACCTTGGGAAGATGTTGCTGCCCCTCAACGTGTTATTTTTTGCGTTTATAAAGAGGATGATGAGCTTCAGCTTAGAGCCAAGATTGATGAGTTCGAAATTGTAACTAAACAAGCTGGACATGAGTGGGCTGTCTTTGACCTAACTGACACTTTTGCAGTGTGGCTTGCGAATCAACGTTACAAGAAGAGTTATTTTAAGAACCCCGAGTTTCTTTCGGCTCTCTTGCCCCAGTATCTTGAATTTATTAAGAAAGAGTTTGATTGCTTTCTTAAAGCTCACAAAATAAATAGAAATACGGTTATTGCTTTGAAGGGTGTTGGTTCACTTTTCGGATTTTTAAAAGTGAAAGAAGTTGTTAATGCATTAGCGCCTGCTTTAGAAGGAAGGTTACTGGTGTTTTTCCCTGGAACCTATGATGAGCACAATAATTACCGTTTATTTAATGCGTATGATGGCTGGAACTACCTGGCCTTTCCCATTACAGCTGACAAGGATGCGTATTCATGAAGCCGTTAGATAAAGCGTTGAGAAATCAGCTTGAAAAGACCGTACGTGAAGCACGAGAAGTCGCTGAGAAAGCCGCCAAAAGCAAGTTGGAGCAGTTAGGTGTTGGAGAAGCCAACCCTTTCTTTCACCTAACAGAAGAGGAGCGCGAATTAAGACGCAAACTTCTGGTTCACGGTCGCCAGTTGGGCGATAAACTTAACGGCGAAAAAGTCCAGACAATGGAACGGCTCATCGAGGAAGTCGCTTATGAGCACTGGCACCGAATGCTTTTTGCCCGATTTCTTGCAGAAAATAATCTTCTGATGTATCCTGACCCAGCCAATCCAGTTCCCATAACACTTGAAGAATGCGAGGACCTGGCAGCCAAAGAAGGAGCAAAGAACGGCTGGGAACTCGCAGCCCGCTTTGCAGCACGCATGCTTCCACAGATATTTAGACCAAATTCACCAGTATTTCAATTAGCATTACCTCCTGAGCACGAACAAACATTAGAGAAACTATTGGACGGTCTACCTTCTGAGGTTTTCACAGCCTCTGATTCTATTGGCTGGGTATACCAGTTTTGGCAAGCAAAAGAGAAAGACGAAGTAAACGCATCAGAGGTGAAAATTGGTGCTAAAGAGTTGCCTGCTGTAACACAAATATTTACCGAATCATATATGGTAAGTTTTTTACTTGATAATTCGCTTGGGGCCTGGTGGGCAGCGCACAGATTAACCTCAGATGATCTTAGGTCAGCTAAAAGTGAGGATGAATTGAGACAAAGGGCATCCCTTCAAGGGGTATCTTTAAATTACCTGCGTTTTGTCAGAAAAGAAAATTGTTTGTGGGCGATGGCTACGTGTAATCTCCACAATTGGCCCGACCACTTAAGCGAGCTCAAGATACTCGACCCATGTTGTGGCTCAGGGCACTTTTTAGTGGCTGCCTTCTTAATGTTAGTCCCCATCCGAATGGAATTAGAGAAGATTTCAGCCGAAGATGCTGTAGACTTAGTTTTAAAAGAGAACATTCATGGCTTGGAAATAGACCAACGCTGTGTTGAACTTGCTGCTTTTTCTCTAGCGCTAGCAGCGTGGACATATCCGAACGCAGGAAGTTACCGCCAACTTCCACAACTTAATGTTGCATGCTCAGGAATGGCCATAAGCGCCAGTAAAGAAGAATGGCTAGCGATTGCGGCTGAAAATCCTCATTTCAAATATGCCTTAGAAGAGCTTCACAAGCAATTCAAAGATGCACCGATACTTGGAAGCTTAATTAATCCTGAAATCGGATTGGAAAAAGGAACTCTTTTTGCTTTGAAGTTAGAAGATGTGGCCCCAATCCTGGCGAAAGCACTACCTGCTGAAACGAGCACAGAGATTGGCGTAGTTGCACAGGGTCTAGCGCGAGCTTCGTCAATGATGTATAGAAACTATCATTTGCTTGTTACAAATGTACCATACTTGGTTCGCGGCAAACATGACGAATGTCTCAAGGCTTATCTAGAATTATATTACCCCAACGGAAAACATGACCTTGCTTATGCTTTCTTAGAACGTTGCATCCAGTATGTGCTTGAAGGGGGGCAAATAGCGATTGTCCTTCCCGAAAATTGGCTTTACATTAATCCTTGTAAGAAGCTACGTGAAGAAGTTATCACCAATTATGAAATAGGTTTTCTTGTAAGATTAGGTCCAGGTGCATTCCAGACTATTAGTGGAGAAGTCGTTAAAGGCATGCTGCTATCTCTTATGAATTGCAAACCGGAGATAAACCATCACTTTTTCGGGCTAGAAACATGGCAAGCGCAGAGTCCGGATGCTAAGATGCAATCTATAAAAAACGATCATTTGAAGCTTATCTCACAAAGTGATCAAAGAAAGAATCCTGACTATCGAATAAGTATTGGTGAAATCAATAGTGGCGCTTTATTATCAACAGTTGCTGAAGGGCTACATGGTCAAGGAACTTTTGATAAATCCTGCTTTGTCTTTCAGATGTGGGAACTTCCCTCCATAAATGGTGGGTGGGTGCCTCAACAGTCAACGCCTAGCCAACGAGAACTTTCAGACTATGGAGCTTCCCAAATCTTTAGATGGGAAAATGGAAATGGCTTGCTCTATAATTTCATGCAGCAAAAAAAAGACGCTGGTTATACATCCGGCAAATGGAAAGCCGGCGTTAATATTTGGGGTAGCAAAGGAATAGCTGTTTCTGGTATCGGATACCTTTACATCCGACCATATCTTGGCAAAGCATATGACGAAAATATTGCAGTTATTCACCCAAGAAACGAAGAACAACTTCCTGCGATCGCTTCCTTTATAGAATCAGATGATTTTCAAACGCAATTAAGAAAAATTGATAGCAATCTAAAGGCAAGTTGCAATACTTTAGTTAAAGTTCCTTTTGACCTTACTTTTTGGTCAAAAATCGCTGAAGAGAAATATCCAAAAGGCATACCAAAACCTTGTTCTGATAACCCCACGCAGTGGATTTTCCATGGACACCCAGCTCAAAGCGACGAACCTTTACAAGTAGCCGTCGCACGCCTGCTTGGTTATCGTTGGCCTGCTGAAACAGACAACAGTATAGAGCTTTCACAGGATGCGAATCAATGGTTAAAGAAATTGAAAGCATTATTTCCCTATGTTGATGAAGATGGTATTGTATGTATTCCTTCAGTAAGGGGCGAGCAGAAAGCTGAAGACCTACTAGAAAATCTTTTAGCCTCTGCTTTTGGTATCGAGTGGTCACCTGCCAAAAAGGCGGAGTTGTTAGCAAAAGCCGACCATACGGGCAAAACTTTAGAGTCTTGGTTAAGAGACAAGTTTTTCATTCAACATTGTAAACTGTTTGGTGATCGACCGTTCATTTGGCATATTTGGGATGGCTTAAATGATGGCTTCTCTGCTCTGGTAAATTATCATAAGCTGGACTACAAGCTGTTGGAAACTTTAATCTATACTTACTTGGGCGATTGGATTAGCCAACAGAGGCAGGAAAAGGCCCGCAGTGTAGACGGAGCGGAAACAAAATTAGACGCTGCCGAAGGGCTGAAGAAACGTTTGGAACTTATTCTTAAGGGGGAAAAGCCTTACGACATTTTTGTGCGGTGGAAACCCATTGAACAGCAACCCATAGGCTGGAATCCTGAATTAAACGACGGTGTAAGAGTAAACATTCGACCGTTCATGATTATGCCAGACGGAGAGAAAGGGGCAGGCGTGCTACGTAACAAACCTAATATTACTTGGGGTAAAGATAGGGGTAAAGATGTAGAATCTGCACCATGGTTTAAACTAGGTCTGATGTACGATGGCCATGAGGGCGACCGAATAAACGACCATCACCTAAGCCTAGCTGAAAAACGTTCAGCAAGAGAGAAAAACGATCCAAAGTAACCTCGAGGAACTAAAAAATGATAAACCAAGAAATATACCTAAGGGATCCAACCCTTCATAAACTCGCTAACGATGGAGTGGCACACGTCAACGACCAAGCAAACGCGATACTCCGAAATGAACTTGAAACCTTCGTTTGCGAGGGGGAATATGCCAGAGGGCTGGAACACATCCTTGAGACATTTCTCAACAATATAGAACAACCAAAGCAGCCCGGCGTTTGGATTAGCGGCTTTTTCGGCTCAGGCAAATCACACATGGTCAAAATGCTTCGAGCCTTTTGGGTCGATACACATTTTGAGGATGGAGCAACAGCACGCGGTATAGCACAACTCCCAACCAATATTATTACCCTTTTAAAAGAACTTAGTACGCAAGCAAAGCGATACGGCGGACTCCACGCAGCATCGGGAACACTAGAAGCAAGCCCCAGCGGAAGCGTTCGTTTAGCCCTCCTAAGTATTATATTTAAATCAATTAACCTTCCTGAAAAATATCCCTTTGCCCGCTTTGTAATGTGGCTCAAACACGAAGGAATTTACGAAACTGTCCGCCATACTGTTGAACAAAGTGGCCTTAACTGGGAAGAAGAGCTTGCAAATTTCTACGTCGCCGAAGAACTTCACAAGGCACTTGTAAAGGCTAAACCTAATATATTTCCTACACAATCCGCTTGTGCTGAAATTCTTAAGAATTTCTACCCCAATGTTCAAGACGTTTCCAGCGAGGAAATGGTAAAAGCAATTCGTCAGGCATTAAATAAAGACGGCAAGTTTCCACTAACCCTAGTTGCCTTAGACGAGATCCAACAGTTTATCGGTTCAGACACACAACGGTCTTTGGATGTTCAAGAAGTTGTGGAGGCATGCAGCGAGAGCTTTGGAGGAAAGCTGCTTTTCTTAGGCACGGGGCAAACAGCCATCACAGGAACATCAAACCTAAGAAAACTCGAAGGACGATTCACCGTCAGAGTGGAATTATCTGATACAGACGTAGATGCAGTTATTCGCAAAGTAATTTTAGCTAAAAAACCGAGCGCCATTGATCCCCTCAAAAAGATAATGCAAACCAACATAGGAGAAATTTCTCGTCACCTCTCAGGGACAACTCTTGCCCACAAACAAGAGGATTTCAACTATTTTGTCCAAGACTACCCAATCTTGCCTGTTAGACGTCGCTTCTGGGAAAGCATCTTCAGTGTTCTAGATCCAACTGCCAGCCAACTCCGCAACCAGCTAAGTATGGTGCATAAAGCCATCCAAAGCAACATAACCAAGAGAATAGGTAACGTAATTCCGGCGGATTACCTCTATTTTGACTCCGCAGATAAGATGCAACAATTCCGTGTATTGCCAAGGAACGTTTATGAGAAAACAAAGAGCTGGAAAAATGATCCCTCAGAAGATAAACGTCTACTAGCACGTGCATGCGGTCTTATCTTTCTCATTAACAAGCTTGAATCTAGCAATCGCGAAATAGGCATCAAAGCCAACGTGGATACAATTGCTGATTTAATGGTAGAGGACTTAAATGAAGGAAGCAGCTCTCTACGAAACAAGCTTCCTGGATTGTTAGATGGTTGCAAGGAACTTATAATCAAGGTACGCGACGAATACCGCATCCAAACTGCCCAAAGCGCTGAATGGTCAAACGAATTCCAAAATCAACGCGCCGCTCTCATAAATGAAAGCTCCCACCGCATCGAATCAGAACGTGATGATCGCATCCGCAGTCACTTCTCTAAACTAGTAAAAACACTTCAAATTAACCAAGGCAACTCCAACGTCCCACGAGAAATCCACCCTACGTTTGACCCTCAACTTCCTACAGACAGTGATAAAAAAGTCTACGTGTGGATACGGGATGGTTGGAGCATAGATGACGCATCAGTTCTTGCAGACGCAAGACAAGCAAGGGATCAATCGCCAACTATCTTCATCTTTATTCCCAAACGCTCAGCGGATGATTTACGCCAAAACATAATTGACTACAAAGCGGCTAACGCCACAATAGAAAAAAAAGGATTACCCGACAATGCTGAAGGCAAAGAAGCCTACGCTGCAATAGAAACTATACGTAGAACTGCCGACAGCAAAATAGAGGAGCTGCTAGACGACGTCTTCTCTGGAGCCAGAGTCTACCAAGGCGGTGGAAACGAAATTCCTGGAAGCAATCTGCAAGAAATGATTTTAGACGCATCTGAGAAATCATTCCAAAGGCTCTATCCCCAATTTGATACTGCTGATGACGCTGGATGGGGAGCCGTCTATATCAAAGCCAAACAAGGTTCACCAGATGCACTTAAGACTGTACACTTTGACGGCGAACCCGCAAAGAATCCTGTTTGCAAAGCTATTTTAGGGTACATTGCAGGGGGGAAAAAGGGAACAGAGATACGTACCTACTTCGAAGACCCGCCGTACGGTTGGTCCAGAGATGCAGTGGATGGCGGAATCCAAGTGCTCCTCATATGCAATTTAATTCTGGCCCAAGACGAACGAGGGCAAATAGTGGATCCCAAAGACCTGGAACGAAAAGCAATCGGCAAGGCAACATTCAAAATAGAATCAATCTTAGTAACAACAGACCAACGACTCCAAATTCGCAAATTATTACAACATGTAGGCATCGCAACAAAACCTGGCGAAGAGCTAGCAAATACCGAAAGCTTCGTCGAGAAAATGGAGGAACTAGCAACAAACGCAGGCGGAGAAGCCCCAAAGCCAGCACAACCAGACAGATCAATAATAAATGAAATTCGACAGACTGCAGGCAATGAGCAGCTTCTGGCTATCTATAACCGCTTTGAAGAACTAACAAAAAAATACGACGAATGGACAACACTTGCCGCCAACATACAAAACCGGTGGGAATCATGGCTAATACTCAAGGAGTTACTCCAGTACACCGACGACATAAAAGAATCCGAGGCGACCAAGCAACAAGCTACAGCCATTGAAGAGCATCGATTATTACTTGCAGAACCCGACTTAATTTCGCCGCTGATCAGACCGTTAGAAGATGCATTGAGAAAAGAAATCACTCAATACAACAAACGCTACACAATCGAATTCACTAACCAAAACCAATCGCTAGAACGAGACTCATCATGGAAAGAAATACCTCAGACTACGCAAGAGGAAATAAAAGAAAAATGCAACATCACAGAAATAGACGAAATAACAATCGGAACGCGAGATGAATTAATAAACGAGCTCAAACAGTATCCTCTCCGCTCGTGGAACGACCGGATAGATGCACTTGCAGGCCGCTTTGAACGTGCTCGAGAATTGGCTGCCACAGAACTTGAACCTAAAACACAAATGGTAAAAATCCCGCGAAGGACTCTCAAAACTGAAGAAGACATCGAGTCATGGCTTGAGGAAGTCAGAGAAAAACTAAAGGCAGCACTAAATAAAGGACAAGTTGTCATCCAGTGAGAAGGATAAACCAAGCTTTGGGTAACATACATGCGGGTTATTGACTATCTCATAAATAAAATTCGCGCTACGGCAACAAACTACAACTCAGAGATACAAATTGCCCCAGCCTGCGTCTTGTGGCTTGACAGCGAAAACCAATGGAAAGATGCAACTCTAACTTTTCTAACAAAGCTGCCCGAATTACTGGTTTTTGGAGAATACTGTCCTGAGAAACGTACGGGACCTGCAATCTGGCTACGCTGTGCTATTGCTGGGAAAACAGATGAGATACAATTTCCCAGCGACAGAATTCCCATCATCTATTTGCCTGGAGTAGGACGCCAAGACCTTAGAGCAGACAAAATTAAAGAAGCTCTAAAACCTCTTGCAGAACTCCAGTACCGAAGCGTTATGTGGTCACAAGTCAACTCTAAAGACTGGACAGTACTAGCATTCCTCAAATCAGATCAAGGCGGTTTGGGATTAGACGTTGCTCAAGATAATGAAACCAAGAATGCCATGCTTCGAGCACTCGATCCACTCTTAGAAATGGATATAGAAGCGCTCAAAGGAGAAAGACGCGATAAAGATTTCTTCAACTCAATTTACGCTGGGGACTATGTACGCCTCGTTCTTCAGTGGCTTGATCAGGGCGACTCCTTCAAGACAAACTTGGGCGAGAAAAGATGGCAAGCATTCGTCGACATGTGCGAATCAAAGCTAACTTTCAATCCCGACAAAGATGGCCCACTAACAGGTGTAACAAAACTGGCATCTCGAGACAGCCATTGGCAACCTGTATGGGATAGATTCTGCGAAGCCCCCAAACGATACCCCAACATTCCAAAAAGGATTAGGAGCTGCAAACCGCCCGCAAGCATGGACTGGTATAGCCCAGGAAAGACAACCTATGATAGGTGGCCTCAATGGAACGATGCACAAGAAAGCAGTCTTCGAAAAAGTTTAAGCGATATTGATAACTACCCGCCCTTAAAGGCAAGGGAAAAAATTCTCGAACTTGAAAAAGAACACCGGTTAAGACGCAACTTAATATGGGCAGAGCTATGCGAAGCCCCATTTGCTCAAGCATTGGAGCATCTAGCAATTCTCGCAGAGACAACAGCTAAGAGACTGGTGACAGGTTCCGCAGATAACCTCATGAAAGAATACCAAAGCGTCGGTTGGCAAGCAGATGACGCTATGCTACAAGCGTTGACTTGTGTAGATAAACAGCAAGATATTGAAGTGATAACTAAATCAATAAGAGCCATCTACATTCCCTGGGCTGAAGAATCAGCAAGATACCTTCAAAAAGTGATAGATGAAAAGGGCTACCCACTCCAATGCTCAGACAAACAGAAAGAAATAGATCACAAAAACGGGGAATGTATACTCTTCGTAGATGGATTACGTTTTAATGTAGCAAAAAGACTTGCAGGCATGCTAAAAGCGTGTGGATACAAAATTGAAGAAAAGCCCGTTTGGGCTCCGCTTCCAACTGTTACCTCAACAGGCAAACCAGCCGTTTCTCCAGTCAAAAACAAAATTTCGGGTAAGGATGCTGCGAATTCATTTGAACCATCAGTAACAGATACCGGTCAGTCTCTCAATGGATATTACCTCAAAAAACTGCTAACTGAGGCAGGATGGCAAATTCTCGACGCCAACCAAAGCGGAGACGTAAATGGTAACGCTTGGATAGAATTTGGAGACATTGACCGCGAAGGACACGAAAAAGGCCTGAAACTTGCCAAACAAATTGACAAAATTTTAGAAGAAATAAAGAATCAAATAATCATGCTAATCGACTCTGGATGGAAAACAATTAAAATAGTCACTGATCATGGTTGGCTTCTTGTGCCAGGTGATCTGCCAAAAATTGAGTTGCCAAGCGCTCAAACTGCAACCAAATGGGGACGATGTGCCGCCATAAAACCTGGAGCATCAACAGATGGGCAACTTTATCCATGGTACTGGAACCCAAACCAACACTTTGCCCTAGCCGACGGCATCAGCTGCTTCCGCAACGGAACGGAATACGACCACGGAGGAATCAGCCCACAGGAATGCATAGTTATGGAAATCACCGTCTCACCAAACGCATCTCGTACTTTCCACATTACGCCTGAAATAACCGATGTGGCATGGAAGGGTTTACGTTGCACGATTGCAGCCGATAGCGTCTATGAAGGACTCTCTTTAGACATACGAACACAACCTGGTAACCCAGCATCAAGCATTGTGGTACACACTCAACCCCTCAAGGACAACGGAACAGCATCAGTCGTAGTGGAAAATGAAGATTTAGAGGGTTCCAATTCCACCATAGTACTTATCAATCAAAAAGGAGAACTCGTAGCGCAAATAGATACCGTTGTTGGCGGGGAAGAAAAGAAATGACTGAATTAGACCAAATAGACAAGTTAGCAGCATCTTCGCTCGATGGGTACATTGTTAGAAAAGACCTTGTTCGCACTTTCAGCCGCCAATTCCCCGTCCCAACATACGTAGTGGAATTCCTCTTAGGACGCTATTGCGCAAGCATAAACCAAAAAGAAATCGACGAAGGCTTAGAGATCGTCCAACGTCAGCTAGAATCCCGAACAGTCAAAGCCGGAGAAGAGGAATTATTCAAGTCGAGAGCCAGAGAAAACGGCGAAGTAAAACTTATCGACCTTATCACGGCAAGGCTGGATGCGAAAACCGATTCATACATAGCAACCCTGCCAAGCCTCCAGTTAACAGACGCTCGGATTCCTGATGAAACGGTAAGACAACACGAGCGAATGCTTACTGGAGGTTTCTACGCTGAAATCACATTAACCTATGATCCAACAATAACTGAAGAAAACAAAGGTAGGCCGTTCGGAGTAACAAATCTTAGGGAGATTCAGTTATCAAAACATGATATACTTGACATATTGGCAAAAGCCAGAAAGAATTTCTCAACAGAAGAATGGAAAGCCTTTTTGCTCCGTAGCATAGGAATCGAATCAGCAACACTATCGGAAAGAGCAAAAAACGCATTACTCCTAAGAATGGTGCCCTTCGTAGAAAGAAACTACAATCAAGTAGAACTGGGACCAAGAGGCACCGGTAAAAGTCACCTCTTCCAACAAATTTCACCTTACGCCCATTTAATCTCAGGCGGAAAAGCCACTGTGGCCAAAATGTTCGTTAATAACTCAACTGGTCAAAGAGGACTCGTCTGCCAATACGATGTTGTCTGCTTCGACGAAATATCCGGTATCTCTTTTGACCAAAAAGACGGCGTAAACATAATGAAAGGCTACATGGAATCAGGTGAATTCAGCAGAGGAAAAGAAAACATACGCGCCGCAGGAAGCATAGTACTGGTAGGCAACTTCGAGGTCGACGTCGAGCATCAGCAAAGAATAGGACATCTTTTTGGCCCTATGCCCGAGGAAATTAGGAACGATACCGCATTTATGGATCGCATTCATGCCTATGTACCAGGGTGGGACGTGCCAAAAATCGGTAAAGACTTGCTTACTAATCACTTTGGGCTCGTAAGCGATTTCCTTTCTGAATGCTGGAGCGAACTGCGAAACCAAAGCAGACTCCCTCTTCTCCAAGGCAGAGCACTATATGGCGGAGCACTGAGCCCCAGAGATGTCAACGCAGTAAATAAAACTGCCAGCGGATTACTGAAACTACTCTATCCAGCACTTAACCCAGAAATTCCCGATGAAGAACTCGAGTGGGCTATCAGAATAGCAATGGAATCTAGACGTCGAGTCAAAGAGCAGCAGAAGAGAATAGGCTCAGCAGAATTCAGAAACACCGCTTTTAGCTATGTCCTCGGAGTAGACGGTATCGAAAAATTTGTCTCAACACCTGAACTTCTTAGCGAAAACAGCATAGGCGGAGACCCCCTGGAACCAGGGCAAGTGTGGACAATAAACCCTGACGTAGCTGACGAGCATCCCGGACTATTCAGAATAGAGGTAAATGAGGGACCAGGAACAGGTGTAAAGATCCTCAACAAACCCGTACCTTCCGCATTCCGGGAAAGCGTCAGCTATGCAGAACAAAACCTCTACGCTCGATCAGTCCAATTAGTCGGCGATAAAGACCCAAGAAACCACGAATTCACCGTCCAACTGAGAGCTTTTGATCTTTCGAAATCAGGGGCCAAGCTAGGAGTGGCAACGTTAATTGCTCTCTGTACGTCCCTACTGAAGAGAAACGTTCGCGGCGGGCTAGTTATTGTTGGAGAAATCGCTCTTGGGGGATCGATTGAACCTCTCAATAATCCGGTTTCTATGGCCGAAGTAGCAGTAGAAAAAGGCGCAACGAGTTTACTGATGCCCATTTCCTGCAGGCGTCAGCTTATTGACTTGCCTGATGAGTTGGCAACCAAGATTGCTATCCAATTTTATTCTGATGCCCGAGATGCATTAGTTAAGGCTATCGAAGTCAGTTAGAGAAACCTTTCCTAACAACTTTCCTGCTTTTGCGCCGTTCGATTTGGAAAGCGGTTTTTTTCCTCTATAGAAAAAATTAAAAACAAACCTACTGTTAAATTGATAAGCAATAAGATTAACAGTCGTTTGGTGCTGACTCTTGCTGAATGGTATTAAGGTGAAGAATTTCAGATCGCTGCATGATGCGCAATTTGAGCTTAAACCGATTACACTGTTAATAGGTCCAAATAACAGCGGCAAATCTTCATTTATTTCTCTGCTGACGACTCTAAAGCAAACATTGAGTAGTCGCAGCGATAAATCTCCCTTAATCTTAGAAGGACCATTAGTTCAACTAGGCAGTTACCGAGATGTTGTTTACGGACATAAAATAGAAAATGAAATTGAGGTAGAGCTTACTTTTTCAAAAAAAGGCTTTTCTGCCCTACTCCGCAGGCCACCAAATAGCGGCGAAAACAGTTCTATCTTCGAAATTTCCAGATTTTTGCCACATTCAATCACTTTCCGAGTAAAATATGACGAGAGAAGCGAAACAATTTTCCTGAAAGATTTGAAAGTGAATAGAAATGAGGCAGATTCCCTTATCAGTGTTGAAAATAATGTTATGGTCAGCCTCTTCAATAAAGATCTTAAGACACCAATTGAAATTTCGTCGGATAAAATTCTACAAGAGCCGAGAACAAGTCGTATTTTCGTTACCCAGAGACATTTTATGTGGTCAGTTTCTATGCCTTTAGAGACAAAGGGAGTTATGATTAATGAACTTTGGCTAAGAAGATATCCCAATGCAATTGAAGAATATTTCCAAGAATTTCTCTTATACTTAGGCCCTCTCAGAGAATATCCCAAAAGATACTACATATCTTCAGGCGAGAAACCCTCAGACGTAGGTCTTCGAGGCGAGAAAACAATAGATTACTTGTATTCCTTGTATGAAGAGAATATTCGCAAAATTAATTACTGGTTCAGAAAATTCGAGATGGCAGAGAGTATAACGATTGAAAAACTTTCCCCCAAAGCAAGTATCTGGAAAGTTGAACTTAAAAACATGCGGACTGGGTCTAATGATAACTTAAAAGACGTTGGTTTCGGCATTTCGCAAGTACTGCCAATTGTTACAGAAGGAATAACGGCTAAGAAGGGTACGCTTCTTCTAATCGAACAACCAGAAATACACCTTCACCCCAAAGCTCAGGCTGAGTTAGCTGATTTATTTATTGACCTAGCCAAAAGCGATAAGACCTCTGTAATAGAGACTCACAGTGAACACATGATGCTAAGATTTGCGCGTAGAATTGCAGAAGGCGAATTGAAAAGAGAAGATATTGTTTTGTATGAATTTACATTAGATTCAAATGGCACAATTGTCAAGCGAATTGATTTTGATAAAAACGGAAATATAGAATACTGGCCCGCAGGTTTTTTTGAAACTGATTTGCAAGAAACCATGCAACACCTGAAAGCACAAACAAACAAGCACTCGGGGGAAGCTGAAAATGGTGATGTTGGTTCTTGATACCAATATTTTGGAGCTAGCGACTCCCAAGCGAGGCAGTGACTTCAATAGTGAAGCTAGCGAGTTAATTTGGCGAATCCTTAATGATGAAAGTCAGTCTATCGCAGTTGATGAAGAGGGAAAAATTGTCGAACGAGAATACAACCCTCATTTAAAAGGTAATCAGACGCTTATAACCTGGTTTATGAATATGAGACTCAGAAATAAGGTGAAAAAAAGACCAGGAATAGGGCTTCAAATTGGCAATTTACAGGAAATGGATAATTGTTTCGCTTGTGTCTCTATCAGAACTACTGATAAAATCCTTGTTTCAGAAGATAGCGATTTTCAAGGTGACGTAGAAAAGGAACTAGCTACAAAGGGCGTCAAGGTAATGAAAACCAACCAATGCCACAGACTAATTTGCAGAGTGTGATTGGACTATAGCATTAGTTTATACGATAGCTGGAACTTTTAAACCGCGCAATGGAAGCGCTGATCGGATAAATCAACCCTTAGAAGAGCGTGTTCAGCGAAGAGTTAAATTTAGAATCGCTTTTAACACACTGATATGCACTCAGCAAGCTCTCAGTTACCAAAAACAATAGAGGACATATTTGCCTGCTTAAATCTTCAGCAAAAAGAAGCTGTAATGGAAATTGATAACCCGCTTCTGATAATTGCAGGTGCTGGATCAGGAAAAACACTCACTGTCGCCAGCAAGATCGCCTATTTGATTCAACAGGGAGCAAAACCCGAGAACATACTGGCTTTGGCATTTAACCAGAAGGCTGCAGAGGAACTTAAAGTAAGAGTTATGGGTATGGTAAAGACCTCTGAGGACCTGAGTATATCCACTTTTCACTCCTTCTGCAACCAAGTCATCCAAGACAATATTCTAAACACTAAACTTAATGCCAATTTTAAGGTAATCACAGACACCGCTCAACTAGTTTATTTAACTAAAAACATTAACCGATTTGGCATTGAACATTTGGAATTTAATCATGAACCCTACACTTTAGCGGAAGAGATGCGGAAGTTCATCTCAAAATGCAAAGACGAAGCCATAAGCCCAGACGATATACAGCTCTACATCGAGAAACAGGAAAAAACTTCACTTGATGAAGAAACGCGAGAAGACCTAAATAACTTAAAAGATATTCTAAAAATCTATCGTGCCTACGAAGACTACAAACTGCAAAATAACATGATAGATTTTGGAGACATGCTCTGCACAGTCTACAACCTACTGAAAAACAAACCATCGGTTCTGCGAAACTATCAAGAAAAATTCAAGTTTGTTATAGTTGACGAATTCCAAGATACAAATTACATACAGTTACAGATCGTCTATCTCATCGTCAGCAAACACGGCCATATTACCGTAGTAGGAGATGACGACCAGAGCATCTACCGCTTCCGAGGAGCATACTTAACCAACGTAGCAGAATTCAAGAAAATGTTCCCCAACTGCGTCGAAAAAGCGCTGGAACACAATTACCGTAGCACCAAAAAAATAGTAACTGTGGCTAACAATCTGATAGAAAATAGCCCTGAAAGAACAATTAAGAGACTCTTTACAAACAACCCTGATGGAGAAAAGGTAGAAGTCGTCGAGACTCCCACCGAAAGCTCGCAAGCCAACTATGTTCTTGAAGAAGCAAAAGAGCTCCTTAAAAAATATCCCCTGCAGGACATAGCAGTACTGTGCAGGCGAAGAGCAACCGCTGAACCAATAATCAAGGCTTTCAGAAAACAAAGAATTCGCTTCAATTTTGTCGGCGAAACCGGATTCTTCCAAGAACCAATAATAAAAGACGTCTCAGCGTACCTCAGCATAATCAGTAATCCGCTGGAAAGCAACGCCCAAATCGTCAGGATCCTAAACCGCCAGAACTTCGGCATCAAACAGATAGATATCTGCAAATTCAGCTGCTATGCAGACCAAAACGAACTTTCACTGTACGAAACCTTTGACCACATAAACGAGATAGACGTTGACAAATTCAAGTTTCTCCAAGTCAAACAAACTCTCGCTGACATGCTTGGATCCAAGAAGAGACTACGAACACTCGATCTAATCCATACTTTGCTCTTTGAACGGGAATTCTACAAGTACGAAATAGCACTCAAAAATGACCGAAATATCCAATTTCTAAACCAATTTTACGAGTTCGCAGAAGAATTTGACAGCATCTACCCAAATAACGACATCGAAGACTTCACAGATTACCTGTCTTTTGCCTCAAACTTCGAAATCGAAGAAAAGAACCTCGAGGAACAAGCCGTAGTCATCTCCACTATTCACGGCGTCAAAGGCATGCAATACCCAGTAGTCATAATTCCAGACGTTATCGAACGAAGGCTACCAACAACCTATCAAAAAGACAAATTCGCCATACCAAAAGAACTGCTCAAAGGCATCCAATCCAAATTTGAAGAAAAAGAGCTTCATATCCAAGAAGAGAGAAGGCTCTTCTATGTAGCCATTACCCGAGCAAAAGAGAAGCTGATTGTAACTTATGCCAAACGGTATGGCGAGAATAAGACAGACTCAAAACCTTCAAGATTCCTATCCGAAATAGACTATCAGAACAATGAAAACATTGCCTTTAACCAAGTTGACTCTCAAGAAATACCAACTGAGTCAACCACAATAGAAGACGAAACACAAACACGCCTCATGAGACAAGTAATATCTAATCTCACAACCAACAAATTCAAAGAAGCAATCCAAGACGTCCTCCTCTACGCAAAATCAACCGATAATAACCTCAACATCAAGACTGAATTGATAGAAAAGATAACTGAACCTGACTACTCAACACTTGAGCATTGTCAAGAGCAACCGGTTACAGTCACCGAGGACCACGTTTTTAGCGTATCACAATTTGTCGGTTACAAAAAATGCCCCAGGCTCTACCAGTACCGTCATGTCATGAAGATTCCTGAAAAGCCCAGATATTACTTTGACTTCGGTTCCACGCTTCACAGTATCGCGGAACAATTAACCAGGATGCAAAAAGATGGCGCAGACATCAACGAGGCAGTCGCTCTGGATCTGTTAGCTAAATTCTGGGATCCCAAGGGCTATAAATCCAAGATCGACGAGAAACGAGACTTCGATGAAGCCAAAGTTATTTTAAGGGTTTTTCTGGGTGAGCAAGCAAAAAGCACGACGGAGATCGTAGATATTGAACGTTGGTTTGAAACATCAATCGGCGACGTTAAACTAAGAGGACGAATCGACCGCATCGACAAGGACGGATCAGGCTTCACAGTGGTTGATTATAAGACCAGCAAGAAGGCGCCATCGCTGAATGAACTCAAAAAGGATATGCAGATGCTAGTTTACGCGCTTGCCGTCAAAGAGATCTATCCGGAGGGCAACCCATTGAAAGTAGGGAACTGGTTCTTGCGCTCAAACGAAAAGGTGTTTTTCGAACCTGAAAAACAAGCCATTGATGCTATGCAAGCAGAAATCGTAGATATGGCAGCTAAAATTAAGGCAGCATCGTTTGAGCCCAAAAAAGGCACATGGGAATGCACCCAATGCGACTACAAATGCTTATGCGACTAGGAGACAAAAAAGTGGAAAAAATTGAAAGTGAACTCTTATCTCGTGGTTATAAAAGAAACCGAGAGACCAACTGGATTAATGGAGACAAAATAGTTCAAGTCGTTGCCAGGGAATTTAGGAACGGCAGAATCTGGGTTTGTTGGGACGAGACTTGGAAGGATTACTTCTGTTTAATTTTTGATTACTCTAAGGCGGGAGGACCAACGTGCATAATGTCTGCTGATGTTTTTTTCAATTTTCCATTTGTTTTCAATAAACGCCAAACGTCTGCATATGCAAACAGCAAATACACCTGGAGGCAACCATTCAGCCTTAGTCATGAACTGTCGCAATTTATCTTAGGATACAAAGATCGATGGGATCTACTCGGCACAAGCAAAACAACCGGAGAACTGAGCATCCAAAGGCAAGTTCCAATGCAGCAACCTAAAACTACCGTCTTTTTTGGGGATGAAAAACAATTCACCGAATTTCTGCAAAACAAACTAAATGCACTTCCTCCCTCGGAACGGAAAATAATATTGGAAGTTTGGTCTAACAAGGATGACTACATAAAATGGCCTGAAAAAAGCATTCTGCTAATTCCAGGTCTGGTTAGACCAAAGGATAAAGCCCCTCCTTATTCGCCTGAGTTGATTCGAAAGTTCAAGGAAAAAAGAATCCTAGTCGACACAAGAACGAATGGACCGGCAATTATGTCATATCTGCTTGCTGGCGGAGAACGACCCAGTCGTAGAGACATTAACCATGGGTGGACTATTCATCACATTTACGATGGCAAGTTTGCGCTAGGAAAAGGTAGGCCTTCTGTTAGAGCAGTAACGCACGGAGATCATTTCACTCAGTCGGCAGGTGTGGTTGCTATTCATCCTATTGCTGATGCCTTAGCTGACGAATACTTCTATTTCGCCTGGATGCTAAGGCTTGAATCCTTCAAAAGGTTTGGGTATGATCCAGACAATGTGTTTTCCAGATAACGTTATTTCCTTCATTCACACAATACCTTGGTTATCATTTCACAGGGTTGCATAGAATGGCCTTCTTTGTTAGAACTTCGAAACCGGAAGATTGGCAATTATTTCTAGCAGAGCCAGACAGACAATGGAAAGATAGATACTCTGCTAAAGAATTAGCTTATTGCTGGATGAATGCAAAAAGGGCTGCCTAAGTCAGTCGAGAATATTCTAAGTGGAAATGAAGTTTTCGTACCCACACAATTTCTTGCTGGATTTGTCGAACACAAAGTGCACTTGCCTGGTGGTAGGCATCCTTCTCAGAACGACATTCTGGTGTTAGCCAAGCTTAAGCAAGGCCTAGCAGTCATAGCTGTTGAAGGCAAGGTGTCAGAACCTTTTGGGGAAACCATCTGAGAGTGGCTGAAGGTACCTTCTAAAGGCAAAGTTAAGCGACTGGATTTTCTAAGCAATCTTATGGGAGTACGTTTCTGTGATTTTCAAGATGTGAGTTACCAATTTACTCATCGCGCAGCATCTGCTCTTATAGAGGCAAGGCGGTTTGGCGCCTCAACTGCAGTGATGCTTATCCATTCTTTTAGCGAGAACTCTGAAGGGTTTAGTGACTACGCGAAATTTGCAGCTTTGTTCGGGATCAAAGCCTTCCCCAATAAGGCATATTTTGCCAAACGAATCGATGACATTGACCTTTATTTTGCGTGGGTTTCCGAAAAAAGAGCGTCACAAGGATTAAGCTAGTAGTCGGAAGTTAAGTTGCATAATTATTGAATGACTCGCAAAGAAATATTGTAGGCTTAATTTTAAAAAACTATAACCGCTAAGCTCTACCTTGGTAGAGGCTTATTTCCATCAGTAGCGATTTACACTACCATTTATTAAATTGGACACCTTTTCTCAAAGGCGACTTTGGCAAGGAATCGTGATTATGGCAAGACATGTCTTTAATTTTGAAAATGGAGATATCCTGACTACAATGGGCGCTTCTTGGTTTGTCTCCTACGCATACTATCTTTATGTCGATAGAGAGCATATTAATTGGGAAGAGGTATCTACGCGTCAAAGTCGAATGAGCGTATTTTCCAATAGTAAAAAGCACCATCGCTTCTTTCTAATGAAAATAAGCGAAATGAATGAAAAGAATTTGGATAAGAATACGCTTGGCTTGAAAGGATCCAAAATAAAGCAAATGGCCAGGGAATTATTGACGCATATTGAGTAGAGCTAATAGGAACGCCCTGCTGTGCATGAAGTTGTGGGAATGCTGGGACTCCGACCAGAGTTCGCTCGATATATTCAGAATGGAAGAATTAAATAGCTTTTGCCGCGTAACAAGTATCTATGGCTAGCTTGGAAGATAATCAAACACTTATCACGGACATCTCAAACCAGAACTCTGAAAACTACGCTGACCTCCCAGCATTTTTTAATCATTTTCGATACCCAGTTTCATTAGAATTCTCAGAACTGATTGCACAAAAAGCATACCAAGAAGGCGCCTTAGACCCATTGGGATTCTTCCATATTTTGGTCAATAAGGTCTATAGCACTATTGTTGAAAATCATGACATGTCATCCTTAGACAGATTTTTGCTAAACGAAAGAGATGGATTTTCACCCAAAGCCGCCCAACTGATTAAGACAGTAAAAGAATGGGAATGCGGAATGAGCGATGACACAACACTCGCAAAGGCCATTGAGCACTTCTGCCTAAATACTCAAAGCGTCAGATTACCGGTTATTTCCTTCTTTTTGAGGTTAATGCTTCCCAACAAGTTCGGGACGCTAGATGTCCACGCTGTAAACGCCTTGCAAACATTAGGTTTCAAAGAGGTCAAGGAAATACCCGCGGATGAGCAGAACAAGACCTCGTACTTTCAGAGGTACTCCTCTCTTGACTACCTCCAATATAATCGACTACTAGCCGAAATAGGGCAGCACTATGAAATCTCCACGACTAAAGGTAAGAGACCCATGTTTCCCGCCGAAGTAGACATGGCACTCTACATGTTCGATAAGATAGGTAAACAGAAAAAACGTCCCGATTCCCATAACAAGACGGCTGAAGTTATGAAAATTCTAGAAGGCATAGCTGCCGACGTCTATGAGGTTTCTGATATGGAATGGGCTAAGAAGAGTGGTTATGCAGGAATGTTGAGAAGCTCGGCTGAAAAACTAATGAAAATCATGAGAGCATATGCACAAAAAGGGGACATAGAGAGCATGTACAAGTATTATGTAAACGCTCTCGGGGATCCGACAGGGAAAAGAGTAGGCGAGCTCCTTAGGGACTGCAAAAAAAGGTCTCTTGAATCCGAATTCACAAAAGTCAAAAAAATATATCAGGAATAAGTCTATTCAGGCTTGCTGTTCCGATCGATTTATCCAGTTGTGCCTCTCTGACTGTAAGTTAATCGGTTCGACATGCTTCTTCTCTGGTTGTCTTTACACTCAACCTTGGATTCGCCTATTTCATTGTTGGAAAAGTGCTCAACGGAAATCAAATTTAGCTTCAACAATAAGGGAATCATGCTGCGAGGCTTTTTCCCAAACGTGGCCTTCAAGAGAAAACCGCATTTGGAAATTGCTAGCGTGTAGGCGCAGAATTTTTAGTGATATCACCCCTGATTATCTTAAGCAAAGAGTTTATGACAATAATTAGCTCAGAATTTCCTCATGGAAAATAATGAAAGACAGATTGGGTGTAGAGCGGGGAAAGAGGACAGCGTCGAGCGGATGCAAGGATTTTGGATAGGTTGGGTATTCCGCTTTGTGCCGCTTGGTTACCAGACGATGGCAAATCTATTCATGGCGAAATCAAATAAGGCACTATCTACATCTACGACCAAACCGAAACAGACGCCTTCGCCACTTTCGCGCATGAGATAATTGAGTTTAAGCTCAAGGAAGTCACCAGAGTCTACCGGGTGCTCATAAACAACCTAATAGACGGCTATGAGAAGCTTGCCTACCAACAAAAAGAAGACTTCATAGAATTCATATCGAAGTTAATAGAGACCGAAAATAGAAATACTAGCCCTTGAAGCTGAAGCAAGCAAAGAACAAGCTTAATCAGATAAAGGGGCTAAGAATAAGTCATGACCGCTAGTGTTCGATTGGCTAATTTATTCTGGACGACCCCCGAGCGAAACAACAATCCGCCAGATCCGCTAGGACTCGACGCAATGAGGGAAGAACTCAGTAATAGACTTGTTCCCTGCCTTACTGGAAGGACAATTTCTGTCAAAGACGCTTTCTGGACACTAATTCTACTAAGATGGTCTACGATTCCTTTTAAGAATGATCCAGACGCTGTAAGAAATTTTCTCTCGTGGGAGAGATGCCTCAAGCTTACATGGGCTAAGTTCCCAAAAATGCACGACGGAAAAAGCTTTGATGGAATCGAACTGTCACGTAAACAATCAGACGAGGAAGATGCCCCTCAAAAAAAACCCTACCGCCCAGTACTGCATAACCAACGTTCGCAGGGTTTGTTGGGCGTACACTTGCAACCTTTCAGGAGTCTAGATATTGTCGAGCGAGAGAGAATTATGTTGACAGATTCTGCCTTAGTTTGGACTGAGGGGACAAACAAGCCGCCCAGGCTCTCGAATGGAGACTGGAGTCAGTGGCGAGTATCTTTCGAGCAGGTGTGCTCTGCGAATCTTGCGAGCTTCCGGCGAAAGTTTCATGAGAGACTCAAGCTTAAGATGCCGGAGCTATACTGTGCGATGGAGAGGTTGAATTGGTCCGAGAAAGAGGCGTGGAATGATGCTGCTCCTCTGCTTGGAAGCAACGGCCCAACATCGTCATTTGCCCATGAATTCTGCAGATGGTCTCATGAAGTACGCAAGGTATTCAATTCTGTCGTATTCGATGGAAAATCTTCCATTGACTCATGGCCCGTACTCAAGATGTTGCCAACTAAAGATTTGATGGGAACTCGTTGGGATTCAGTACGAGCCTTTGCTTCCCGGCCTCCGACTCTTCGGGAGCTTTGCGATTGGCATGAAAGAGAGTTTAGAGCAAGGCGAAGGGGAGAGTCGGATCTATGGTTAAGCTTTTCAGACGGTAAGCTGTATACACACCAGTATAACGGAAGCCGTTCCGAAAGTACCCTCGGGGACTGCCGATGGTCGAATGCTGTCATGATGATGAAGCGGAATGATTTGCTGTGAGTAAAATCCGCTATAGTAATCTGGGGAGCGAAATAGTGCAAGCAATAGGGGATTGCAGAATCCAAGCTGCACTGTTTTGTACATATACTTTTCGCAGGTCATTTTTTGAAACCGAAGTTCTTGATGGGCTTCTTTGCGGTCATGGCCAATTGAAGGGACATTTTCTAGTTACTGTCATAGTTGATGGAGATAACTTCCATGGTCAGGGTTCAGGTTACGATGTTTGCAAATATCCAGGGACTAACCTATGGCACCCCAAAGTAATTGCACTAATGCTTCGTAACAAGGATTCAAAGCTCTACAAGACTGCATTGTTCATCGGGAGTGGAAACTTAACGCCTAGTGGCTGGGAGAAGAATCTTGAGGTCTTCTCATATTTCGAATGGGATGGTTGGGTGCTTCCGGATGCGATAGAACGCTGGGCATTTCCACTTGGAAGTATCGGATCAAGCACAAAATTTGGTGCTTGGTATTCGAAGAAACACTTCGGGAATGTTCCGTCTCGCATTAATGATCAAATTATTGCAAGTTCAGAAACCGCTTCGATTTGGGAGCAATGGAATTGGAGTGGATCTTGGACGCGTGCTCATGTTATCGCACCCTTTACCGATCAGGCTGAGGACGAAGCGAATCAGGAGGACGA
>Ga0326727_10002884_pt1 | contig 56823 bp, 52 predicted proteins | sample MB2enrmetagenome_FD_207643 | JGI IMG/M metagenome (GOLD analysis project Ga0326727, IMG submission 207643) | Lab enriched peat soil microbial communities from McLean, Ithaca, NY, United States - MB29MY | ecosystem: Environmental > Terrestrial > Soil > Wetlands > Peat | place: USA: New York... | reverse complement strand
TTTCTGCGCATGTGGTTACGGCGTGGGACGCTTGAGCCCATCGTGGCCAGAGAACTGGGATGCGGGGCGCTGAGTGGAACCTGGATGGAGGATGGGCGGGCCAAGCTCAAAGCGTTCCCGCTGGGCGTGGTCGGCCACTGGCCAGCGGGAAACATAGAGATCCAACCAGTTCTCTCGATGACGTGCGCTTTGCTGGGCGGGAATGGCTGCTTGGTGCGCGTACCCGGCAGATTGGACGACCTTACCCGGCGACTCATCGGCAAGCTGCATCAGAGCGACGGCAAAGGGGTCTTGAAGAGTCGCGTGCGCATGTTCGTTTTCGATCATGCCCGGCGGGACTTGCAGGATGCAATGGCGCAAGCCGTCGATGGGGCAATGATATGGGGAGGCGCCGAAGCTGTTTTGCAGGTCCGCAGCCTGCCTTTTCCGCATTGGGCTAGGCTGGCGCTCTTCGGGCCCCGAATCTCGGTCGCTGCTATGGATGCTGATTCCTGGTGCAACCTCGAGGAGCGGGCGTCGTGGTGCCAGCGCATCGCGCGGGACGTCTGGCAGTTTGACCAACGCTCGTGTTCATCGCCCCAAACGCTCTTCCTGGAAAAGAAGCCCGGCCATTCCTGCGATGAATTTGTGCAAGCGCTCAAGTCTGCATTCGAAGTGGAAAATCAACTCCATCCCCGACAAGCCATTCAGGCCGGCTTGACCACCGCAATCTGCCACGCTCGCGCCTCCTGGTTGCTGGACGATCTAGCCCATCGTGCGGTTTTCTCGCCGGGGCCCGACTGGACGATTCTCCTCGGGACCGGGACGGACATCCCCCAACCAACCCAGGGAAAAACGCTGACTGTTTTGGAGGTCGACGACTTGCTCCACCCCATGGAAAAGCTTGACGGAAACGTGCAAACCCTTGGGCTGGCCATGTCTGACCCGGAGAGGGAGGCGAAGCTCGCCTCGCTGGCGGCGCGAAGAGGCGTGGATAGAATCGTGAAGCTGGGGCGCATGCACGTCTTTGCCCCTCCCTGGGACGGGGTTGACCTCATCAGACCCATGGTGCGCTTGGTCCGGCACGTGCCCTCGATCGGGTGAAGGAATTCTGGGAAGGACGGAATCAATGCCGGATGCCAGAACGTTCTTGGAAGCCATGGACCGCAAGGCGAGAATGTTTGCGCCCTCGGCCCGCGCAACTTTTGAGGCGAACCACAACATTTGTTCGTGGCTGCTCGACCCCTTGGCCCGCTGGGCCCAGGCTGCCTACGGCGACGGGGCGTTCGACGACGCGGCGCGCGGCTATGCCCGGTATTGCCTGGGAGTTGCGAAGGTGCAGCAGATCTACGAGCAGGCAGGTAAGTACACCCCTCAGGCCTTGACCGAAGTCGTTTCGGAAGTCTATGCGGATGAAGGGTACATGACTCCTTATATGTGGGCGGCCATCCTCATCTACCCTTTTTGGCCCGCTATGGTCAATCACCTTGCCCTGTACCGGAATGAGTTCCTGAAATCGTTGCCGCAAAGCGCAAAAGCTATCGAGTTAGCTCCAGGGCACGGCGTACTCAGCTTGCTCGCTGCGGAAGAACGGCCGGACCTTCGCCTCGAAGGGATCGATATCAGCCCGCCGGCAGTTGTCGTCGCCAATCGCCTTCTTGAGGCCTCGGGACATGCCGGCCGGGTCAAGTTCGCCGTCGAGAACGCCCTGGCATTGGACCGGGAGCACAAAGGCGGCGAGTATCAAGGGATTATTGCCGCCATGCTCGCGGAACATTTGGAGGATCCCCGGCCGCTTTTCGGCGTCATATCACACCTACTTGCGAAGGACGGCTTGGTCTTTTTCAGCACCGCGATTGAATCCGCCCAAAAGGACCACATCTATGAATTCAATCACGAAAGCGAGCCCTTGAAAATGGCGGAAGCTGTTGGCCTTCGCGTAACCCGGCTGGTCAGCGACGCCAGTTCTCCGCTACCCGGCGCTCGATTCCTGCCGCGGGCGGTGGCCATGATTTTGCGCCGGCGCTGACCCTTCGCAACTTCGTCGCTTGACTGGTGTTGGGTCACTATAGTGTTGTAGTGGCGTAAAGCCGCCACTGCATCAAATTAACCTTCTTCCCGTTAGCTCGAGCTAATCCTATGACAATGACCTTTGAGGAAATCAAGACCTACCTTAGGCAACGGTTCCCCTTCATAATGGTCGACAGGGTGCTGGAGGTCGAGCCCGGCAAAAGAATCAAAGCCGTCAAGAATGTTACCGGCAACGAAATTCAATTTCTTGGTCATTTCCCCAACTACGCGATCATGCCGGGCACGCTCATTGTCGAAGCGATCGGGCAATGCGCTTCGATCCTTTTTAGCCTGACCACCGGCAAGGGCGCAGATGGGGGTGAGTTCCTGGTTCTGGCTGCCATCAACGACATGAGATTCTTCGTTCCTGTACACCCGGGTCATGCCATGATACTGGAAATAGCAATCGTGAAAATGACGGACGAGGCGGCCCTTGTGGAGGGAATCGTGACCGTGGATGGGACGGTGGTCGCCAAAGGGAAGCTCGGGTTCGCCAGGAAAGCGGTCTAAGCTCGCCGTTCACCGTCATCCTGAGAGCTTGTGACTTTTTTGTTTTTTTGGCCGTACAAGGCCACTTAACTCCTTTCTTATCAGTGCCACTTTTCAGTTAAATTCAAAAAAGTCACACGCTCTGAGCGTGGCAAAGGATATTCGCAGCTCGCTCAGGGTAAACCCCGCGAAGAATCTCGGCAGTTGTGAAAACGGCAGTCAATACAGGCTGGACATGAAAAGATCATTTATCAGGAGAATTTTCAACCGACTTCTCCATCTGTTGGCCCGGTTGTCGCCCGGCTCGACCAACCTGAGGCCACTTCTGCATCGTTTGCGTGGGGTCAAAATACACGGCAAGGTCTTTATTGGGGACGATGTGTATCTAGAGAATGAGCATCCCGAATGTGTGGAGATACACGACGGCGCGGGAATCGGACTGCGGTCCACGATCATTGCGCACAGCGGGGGCATCGGGGAGCACGGGAGAATTGTAATCGAGAAAAATGCCGCAATTATGGCTTGCTGTACTATCGTCTGCTCGGCCGGCCAGAGTCTAACCATCGGCGAAGGCTCGGTCCTGTCGGCCGGGTCGGTGGTGTCGAACGATGTCCCTCCCCATACTCTCTGCGCCGGGCCGCGAATCCGAGCGTTGGCCACGGTCACCGTACCTTATACTCTGGATGCAAGTCACAATGATTTTGTTCGTGGCTTGCGGCCCATTCGCGCTTCGGACAAAGCGGAGAAATAGAGTCCCTTCCAGCCTTGGCCAATCCTGCGGCGAAACGTGGTTACTCGCGATGCGCTTCACTTGGCCGGGGAAGAGCAGCACCCGTGTTGTGCGGCCGAACTACGTGGCTGAGATGCGCCAGGAGGTGGCCTGCTACAAGCGCTTGCGACAACTGGTGAACGAATGGGTGGACCTGCAAGTCACGCGGGAGCGGGCGGAGCGGGAAAAGGAGAGAGGCGCGAGTGGACATTTCTCGCAGGGGGCATGGGCGTTGCGGCGTGTCATTTCGCACTCTCGATGTACAACTTAGATACGTATAGAATTATAAATCTGCGCGGTTTAGGACTTGACAAAGAGAATTAGAAAGTCTACCATGCAGTTGGTATTAACTCGCCGGTAGCTAGTTACAACTTTCTCTACTGCTGCCGCTCGGACAGGCGAACGTTCGTCATGCCATCAGGTATCGCAGTTCGCGATTCGACCCAGAGCATTGAGGGGCTCGATTCTGTGTTTTCGGTCCTGGCGTGCGGCGTTAGAATTGAGTTTCGCGTCCCGGCTGTCATGCTAGCCCATATACCTGAGCCTATTGTTCCCGGCGCAGAGTTGGGCGGCCAAGGCCCGGCAGATGCCGTCCTCTCAGTCCAAGTGAATCATTCTGCCGAAGGCCATCCCCTCTATGAGATTACGGAAAACGGCATAGTTTTGGCTGTGGAGACCAGCCTTCAAGCTGCCGTGTGCGTTGTTGAGTCCTGGGCTCAACTCACGGTTGCGACGCTGGCCAAGGAACTGGTATTTGTCCACGCAGGAGTGGTAGGCTGGCGAAATCGAGCGATCGTCATGCCCGGCCGTTCTTTGAGTGGCAAGAGCACCCTAGTGCTGGCATTGGCGGAGGCCGGCGCGGACTACTACTCGGACGAGTACGCCATTTTCGATTCGGAAGGCCGCGTTCGTCCTTATTGGCGGCTTCCGAAGCTAAGAGCAGCCTCCGGCCAGCAAGCCGCGAGCCGCCTTCTGGGCGATGTTCTAAGTGGCCCGGCTCCCCTTCCCATTCCCCTGGGATGGGTTCTGATCAGTCATTACGAAGCAGAAAGCAGGTGGCAGCCCCGGCGGCTAACTTGCGGAGCGACTCTGCTGAGGCTGCTGGACAATACCGTCCCCCTGCGCCTTCGGCCGGAGCAGTCGGTCAGGACTTTAGCCAGGGCAGTCGCGAATGTTCAGGGCTTTGAAGGGATGCGTGGGGAGGCGTCGGACTTTGCTAAAGAAGCTTTAGCGTTGTTGTAATCGGATTTTTAGATCAGCCCAAGTGGAGGGACCATGAAACCGTTATCACGAAGAAGTGGGATATTTGCAGAGAATTTGCCGGAAGAGGTGGTTCTGTACGACAAAACCCGTGACAAAGTGCACTGCCTGAGCAAGCCAGCGGCCATCGTTTGGGAAAGCTCTGATGGAAGCAGGACGGTCGACGATCTGGCGCGCATCGTCGAAGCGAAATCTGGAACGCCGGCCGACCGCAAGCTGGTGCTGCAGGCTCTTGAGGAACTGGAAGAGGCCGGCCTCATGGAAATTGGCAGCGACATGGTTTCGGACGCGGGCTTGACCTCTCGCCGCGAAGCCGTGGGCAAGATCGCTATGGCGGGCTCAGCCTTGGTGGCTACCATCGTTGCTGCTGCCCCCGCGGCGCACGCCTCCGTAGCGCCGTCGGACCCGCCGTCAGACCCACCGTCGCTCCCGGTTAGTCAAGATCCGCCGGACCCGAAGCCGCCGACTGGTCAAGATCCGCCGGATCCGAAACCACCAACTGGCCATAACCCGACAGGCCCGACAACGCCCACTGGCCACAATCCCACAGGCCCGACAACGCCCACTGGCCACAATCCCACAGGCCCGACAACGCCCACTGGCCACAATCCCACAGGCCCGACGACGCCCAGTGGTCACAATCCCACAGGCCCGACGACGCCCAGTGGTCATAATCCCACAGGCCCGACGACGCCGACTGGTGGTAACAAGAAGCATTGAACTGGAAACGCCGGGTCCAGGATCAACAGGGATCAATCATGCCCGATCTGCGGGGCGGCAGGGGTGATGCGATCCGGCGTCTTCTCCATTTACTCGTGCAGCGAGAAGGAAGCGATCCGGGTTGGCCCCCAGCAGACGCATGGGACTGGCGGACCTTTGCGGAGACTTGCGACACCCACCAGCTAGCCCCATTCATCCATTGTCGGCTCCAGCAGCTCACCAAAACCGCCATTCCGCCTGAGTTGTCGGAGTATCTTCGAGCGCGTTTTCACCAATCTTGCGCTAATAACTACCGTTTGGCGACGCAGCTCGTCAGTTTGACATCGCTGCTTGAAAGCGAGGGTGTCTCCGTTCTGTCCTTCAAGGGACCTTCGCTGGCGATGGCAGTTTACGGTGGCTTGTCTCTCCGTCAGTGCAACGATCTGGATTTGGTGATTCGCAAGGATCAGCTCTTGCAAGGGGCCCATTTGATGAAGGGCTGGGGCTTTCAGGCAACACCCACCCCGGCCCGGCCTCAAATCCGTCCCTATTTCTGCCGCCCGGACAACCCCCGACACGTCGAACGGGGCAAGGAGATTGAGTTCCGCTCACCTGATGGCACTTTCTACGTCGATCTCCACTGGCAGTTGGGCGATCGTTTTTGGCGCTGCTTTGCCCCCGACGTCGAGAAGCTTTGGGACCGAGCCGCGAGGCAGGACCTTCCCCAGGGAAGTGTCTCTACGCCTTGTCGCGAAGATCTGTTCCTGGCACTCTGCGCGCACGGAACCAGACATCGGTGGCTGTGTCTCAAGTGGCTTCTCGACGTAGCGGAACTTCTACGCAAGGCCGGAACGTTGGACTGGTCTCGCATAGAAGAAATGGCTAGGATCCGTCCTGGAGCCGGCGCAGCGGCCAACGTGGCCGTCATTCTCGCGCGCGACTTGCTTGAAGTTCCCATACCCCCCGAACTCGAACGAATCCTGCCGGCGACAGGTCGTACCCTCACCCTCGCTACAGCCGTCCGGAAAGAACTGCTCTTGCGGGGTCAAACCAGCGGCGACGAGCACACGACCCTATTGGCGCTCGAGGGACGCTCGCTGGCGCGATGGAACTACCGCACTGTTCGGATTCTCCGCTATCCCGAAAGTTTGTTCAGGCAGATCATAATTGAGGTAGACCCCAAGGATCGCGGCCTGATTCGCCTGCCCCAGAAGTTCCAATTCCTTTACCATGTTATTCGGCCCGTGCGTTTGGTCGTGATTTACTGCCTGCGTGTGGCCCGCACGCTCAGGCGGATGGCCGACTGAACCAGGCCCGTTCTCCCTCGGGCCAGTCGATGTCTTCCACCAAATCATGGTTCCGTAACTCCGAATCCATGTGGGACCTGTTCGCGGGTGGAGTTTGCCAGGTTTATAATAGGGTGCTCGTTGTGGCGAACGCAGGTCTATCTGGTTTCGAAACGGAGATGGAGGCCGATGAGAATACTGCTGACAGGGCATAAGGGTTACATTGGATCGGTTGCCGGACCGATCTTGCAAGCTGCGGGCCACGAAGTTGTTGGCGTGGATAGCGACCTTTTCGCGGGTTGTGAGTTCGGCGGGGCGGCCTCGCCGATCCCCGAAATCCGCAAAGACATTCGCGACTTGACAAAAGCGGATCTCGAGGGCTTCGACGCGGTGGCGCACTTTGCCGCCCTCTCAAACGATCCGTTGGGCAACCTCGATCCGCACCTCACTTATGATATCAACCATGGCGCCTCCGTCCGACTCGCAAGACTAGCCAAAGAGGCTGGGGTGACGCGCTTTGCTTTTTCCTCTTCCTGTAGCACGTACGGCGCAGTGGGGGATGAATTCCACGACGAGTGCGCGGCCCTTATTCCAGTGACGCCTTATGGCGAGTCCAAGGTTTTGGTCGAGCGCGACATCGCGCTGCTGGCGGACGAGCATTTCACGCCCACCTATATGCGAAATGCAACCGCGTATGGCGTCTCACCGCGACTCCGCCTGGATATCGTGTTGAACGACCTGGTGGCTTCGGCCTTCACCACGGGCAGGGTCTACATCAAGAGCGACGGAACGCCGTGGCGCCCCATCGTGCACATCCGCGACATCGTGAGCGCTGCCCTCGCCGTGCTCGAAGCACCGCGCGAGAGCGTCCACAATCAGACCTTCAATGTTGGGCGCACCGAGGAGAATTATCGCATTCGTGAATTGGCGGCTATCGTTGCTGAGACCGTTCCGGGTTCCCGCGTCGAATACGCTCCCCAAGGAGGCCCGGACCGCCGCTGCTACCGCATCAACTTCGACAAGATCCGGCGCCTGGTGCCCGCCTTTCAACCTCAGTGGACGGCGCGCCAAGGCGCCCAGGAACTTTACCACGCCTTTCGGGCTGCCGGTCTCACGCGTAAGGATTTCGAGTCCGGCCGATATATCCGCCTAGGACACATCCAACGCCTTGTTCAGGCGGGGCAATTGGATGCTTCCCTTCGCTGGCGGGTGCAGGAAGTGTTGTAAGAAAACCAACTAGCCTTCGTTCCCCCCTCGTTTCCCGCCCAGGCCTCTCATCCCAAACATCTGCAATGCCCTTGGAGGAGCCCCAGCTAAGCTTGGAGCGAAGGGCTTGGCACCACATATCTATATAGGTAGACGTGGCTGCCATGACGGCTCGCGATTCCCGGTCCGAGAATCTACCTTTCGCTTCGGCGTGACCTTCAGGTAGGCGAAGTTGACGCACTCGTAGAAGTCATTTAGTATCGGTGTGGAAGTGCATGCGGGCTGGTGTCCGTCCGGGACTTCAAATCCTGCGGGTCTGCCTATGGTGGACCGGTCGGTTCGATTCCGACACACTTCCGCCAGGCTACTCGCAAGGACGTAGCGTGGTCCTTTAGGGCGGCATGCCTGACGAAAAGGGCTGCGTAAAACACGCTAGCGGATGACGGTTGATGAGTCCAAGAAAGCAGCAGCGGTTTCGAGCCAGCAAGGAAGTGAAACGGCGAGCCCGTCGAGAGGTGGGCTCACCTCCCCCGACCCGCCGCCACGAAAGCCGCAAGCACAAGCCTCCCAAGCACAAGCGGCAAGAGTTTGAAGAAGGCAGTGGCTAGTGGTTAGTGGCAAGCCGCCAGGACCGGTGTCTAGTGTGCCGTCACAGATAATTCTTTACAACGACCACCCCTACCGCCTCCTTATCAAGGAGGGGAGTCAGTCCAGGAACTCCCCTCCTCTTTGAGGAGGGGGCCAGGGGGTGGTGAGAGCGAGTGGTCCGTAAAGCATTAAGCGGGACACCACACTAGCGCTCAGCGGCACCCAACCACTAACGGGCCTTCGCCCCAGCCCAGCGAGCATGTTCTCACCGCGAAGCGGTGCACCGTGGGTAGCCGTGGGCGCAAGCCCACGGTCGGTGATCCCATGCGACCCTCTCCAACCCCGCAAGGGGTTGTCCAGGGCGGTTCGGCCCCTCCAGGGCCGGATCTCACTTGATGCCTTCCCATCCGTGGGTTCCACCCACGGCTACTCAAGGTCCCCCCCCTTCGGGGAGGAGAGCCAAGCGCGGACAGCATTTCACGCGGCGAAAACTTGACTCATCTGCACCAAGTTTCGCACTTCTAGGTTTCTAGTCACCAAGCAGCAGCCGCCAGGCACTAGCCACTGCCTGCTCAAACGCTAAACTGCTTCTCGACGGAATCCCGTATTTGCAGCCACGTTGCTTCAGTAACCTGGAGAAACAAATCCGCAACTTGGGGATCGAATTGGGAGCCCCTCTGGCGGCTGACCTCCGCCCGAACCTCTGACAAGCCCACTGCTTTCCTGTAAGCCCGGTCGGAGGTCATGGCGTCCAGCGTATCCGCCAGCGCGAACAGGCGAGCTCCCAGCGGAATTTGCTCCCCAGCGACTCCTTGGGGATATCCTTTCCCATTGTATCGTTCGTGATGATGCTGCACAACGGGGGCGCAGGGTTTAAGGAACGGGATTCGGTTCAGAATTTGCACTCCGGCCATAACGTGCCGGCGCATCTGAACCCATTCGTCTTCAGTGAGCTTTCCTGGCTTGAGCAGGATGGCATCGCCAACCGCGATTTTTCCAATATCGTGCAAGAGCGCGGCGTGCCCGAGGGCAGGCAGGAGGGCCAGCGGGTAGCTGACCTGTCGGGCCAGGTGCAGCGTGTAGGCACGCACCCGCAACGAATGCGCGTAGGTTTCGTGCTCACGCGCATCCAGGGCCAGGACAAGGGCCTCGAGCGTGGTCTGGTAGTTTTCCTCGAGCTCATGCAAGGCCCGCATCAAATCGCGTGTGCGCCGCTCGATGCTGGCTTCGAGTGAGGTGCGGTAAGCTCGTGATTCGCGCTCCATTTGAAGCAGACGGAAGGCTCGCGAGATTGACTGGTCCAAGGTCTCGAGCGTAAAGGGCTTCAAAAGGAAATCGCTCGCTCCCAGGTGCAAGGCTTCGATGATTTGATTGACATGCACTCTGCCGGTGGTCAGAATGAATCCCACATCCCACTTGGACTGCCGCGCCAGGGACAACAGCTCCATGCCCGAGCATCCCGGCATATAGATGTCACACAGAATGATGTCGAAATTCCCCCGTTCGATGGCCTCCAGGGCCATCGCGGCGTTTTCTGCGACATCTACAGCCGTTGCCTTCGGCGTGATAGCTAGCTTCAAGAACTCGCACACTGGCGGCTCATCGTCAACCACTAACACTTTGGGTAAAGGAGGTCCAAACATGGCTGCTTTCACGCGAGCGGCGCCTCAGGGCAAGGCTTGCTCACCGAGCGGGCGCCAACGAAATGCCCTGATTCCCCTCAGAGAGAGAATCGGATTTCCCTGGCCTGGACTTTAGTATTCACTCTGACCTTTTCTTAATGCCCCCCGCTGTTTCCGCCGATGTAAGAAATGGCTAATGAAATTGGCATTGAAGAGTCACTCAGAATTGACGGAGCAGCGCCGAGGGCAGAAATCATGCGTATTCTCGTTGTCGAAGACGACAGGGCTGTCGCCAGCTTTGTGAAGAAAGGCCTGGAGTCGGAGCAATACGCAGTGGATGTGACAGGCGATGGGGAAGACGCTCAGTCCCTGGTGGGCGAAGCCAACTTTGACTTAGTCATTCTGGACTTGATTCTTCCCAAAATAGATGGGCTGGAGGTGCTGAAACGCATACGCAGCCGGCAGCCTTCCCCCCCGGTGCTGATCCTCTCCGGCCGCGCGCGCATCGAAGACCGGGTGAAAGGGCTGGACCTCGGAGCAGACGACTACCTGACCAAGCCTTTTTCCTTTAGCGAGCTGTCCGCACGGGTTCGAGCCTTATTACGACGCAGTCCGAGTACGATTGGCATCAGGCTGCGAGTCAATAACCTGGAGTTGGATCGCGCGGAGCGGGTGGTGACACGTGCAGGTCGCCGCATCGAGCTCACACCTCGCGAATTTGCCTTGCTCGAGTATCTGATGCGAAACGCGGGACGCTCCGTAACGCGGGCCATGATCATCGAGCATGTATGGAACTTTTCCTTCGATACCATGACCAACGTAGTGGATGTTTACATCAACTACCTGCGCAAGAAGGTCGATCAGGGGTTTGGGCAGAAACTCATTCACACCGTCCGCAACGTCGGGTACGAGTTGGGGACACGGGAGATAAGGGAATGAAAAGCCCAGAGCCGCCGACGAGATCGTTCGAAGGGGAATGGAGCCATTCCTGCGCGGGGGATGCGCTTGCTGACTGCGCGGCGCCCGGAGCAGGCCCTCCCTCAAGTGCGAATACGTGCAACTCTCTTCCCGACCATGATCCAACCCGCGCCTTTCTTCATCAATTGAGCCAGACCTTGACGGCTTTGCGCGGCACGCTGGAATTGGCGCTCCTCGTCGACTCCGACGCGCAAGGTTATCGGAGGGTCATTCAACAGTCACTTTTACAAGCCGAAGCCCTGGTGCAATTGTTTAAGTCCTACCGCGCCATGGCTTATGGGGAAGGTGCTCAGAATGAGCGTGACATCCCTTATCCCCGCCAATGAATCCCTTAGCTTCTGATTCACGACACTAGAAAAGTCTAATCCGGAGTTAACGTATCTCTAACTTCATTGCCTCTATAATAAGTCCCTTTGGAGCGGCAAATGAGCGAGGCGAATTATGAAGTGGTGTGCCGAGTTCCCAGCACCGTGATTGTGGCGAGTGCGAATAAAGAGCTTCGGAAGCGGATTCTCCGGCGATTGCGCGCCCAAAGCTGGACCGTCGAAGAGGCGATGGGCGGAGCCGAGGCGTTATCTCTGGTTGAGGAGGGAGTGTTCGGAGCGCTTTTGCTCGATCGTTGGCTGCCTGACCTCGAGGTGGCGGAGTTGGTTGAGATCATCAAAGCGCGGCATCCTGATGTGCAGGTGCTGCTCCTTGGTTCCGAAGCCGAGGAACGCTTCCTGGTGGAAAGGCTTTCCCAACCTGCAGCCTCGCCTGCGGAGTTCCCTCCGGCAGAAGAGTCGACGGAGCTCGAGATAAAAGTCGACGAGTTCAGGGAACGCTGCGAGCCCCACCCCTTACTTCCCTCCCCGACTTTGGAGGGGAAGAAGTGGCGGGAAGAGGCACTGCCGGGAATGATCGGAACGAGCGCCACAATGCAACGGGCCTACCACCTGGCGAGGTTGGTGATCCCGCGCGACACGACGGTTCTCATCATGGGAGAGACGGGAACGGGCAAAGAGCTGATGGCGCGGGCGATTCACAATCTGGGCGGGCGCGCTCGGCAGCCCTTTGTCATTGTGAACTGCGCTGCAATTCCCGACACACTCCTGGAGTCTGAGTTGTTCGGCTACAGTCGCGGAGCTTTCACGGGAGCATTCCAGTCGCGCTTGGGGAGAATTCATGCGGCGCACGGTGGAACACTCTTCTTGGACGAAGTGGGAAGTTTGCCTTTGGGCATGCAGGGAAAGTTGCTGCGCTTCCTGCAAGAGGGAGAAGTCCAACGGCTGGGGAGCCCGGACGTATTCCGAGTCGACGTACGGGTGGTTGCAGCCACGAACTTGGATCTGGCGCGAGCGCTGTCGGAAAAGCGGTTTAACGACGCCCTCTATTACCGGCTATGTGTCTTCCCCATTCAGCTCCCGCCGCTCCGGGAGAGGAGAGACGACATCCTCCCGCTGGCGACTCATTTTCTCGAGTCACTCTGCCGCGAGGCGACTCTTCCTGGCAAGTCCATAGCCTTTGAGGCAGGCAGGGCCCTGGAAGGCTATTCGTGGCCTGGGAATGTGCGTGAGCTAAAACACATCGTCGAGCGGGCCTTCATCTTGTCCGAGAACGAACCTGAGCTGCGTTGCGAGCACATTGACTTACCGACGTGTGGCTACGTTCAAGGGTGAGAGGAATCTTAGATTGGGGGACCGAAGATGGCATGTCGCCTGCAATTGCCAGCTAAGCCATGCAAACTTTTCCTGAGACCCGGCAAGAAAGGCCCGCGCCGACACCCAGCGGCCGGTTGCAGCAACGCTCCAGTAAGCAAGCTCTGGCGAACGCGTTCCGGTCCTTTGCGAATGCGGCGGGCTCGCTCGAGAGCTTCTATTCCCACCTTCAGTCAGAGGTCTCGCGGCTGCGAAAGGAGCTCGAACGAGCAAATCAGGATCTGAATCAGAGTCTCGAGGAAAATAAGAGGATCCGAGCCTATTTGAGCCGGACCTTGGAATGCCTGCCGTGCGGAGTCCTGGTGGTTGGTGAAGACCACAAATTGAAGCTGGCAAACTCTGCCGCCCTGGGCTTGCTGGGAACTCGCCAGAGGCCCAGACCAACGACCATGGGCATCGCACGGGAGGTGCTCGAGAAGCTCGAGCAGACTTCGAGCCTGCAATCAGCAGGCGCCGAGTGGGAGTGGGCAGTCGATTCGCGGGAGGGGCCGCATTTTCTTGCCGTATCCCGTACGCCGCTCAATGGCAGCGAAGATTCCGGAGGTGAATGGATATTCATCCTTCGCGACGTCACGGAGAGCAAGCGGCTCGAAAAGGAAAGGGAGGCAGCGCGGCGCACCCAGGACCTCGCCCAGATGGCGATGTTACTGGCCCACGAGATCCGAAATCCGCTGGGCAGTTTGGAACTCTTCGCAGGTCTTCTGGCCGATGCGACGGAAGAGCGGCCGGTTCTTCACAAATGGGTGGAACAGGTGCAGGCGGGGCTGCGGACGCTCTCCGCGACGGTCAACAACGTTCTACAGTTCCACAGCGAGCCGCGCTCAGAACTTTCGCCCCTGAATATTGTGAGTTTGCTCAGCGAGACGATGGACTTCCTCCAACCCCTGGCCCGACAACGGGGAATGCGCATGGATTTCAGCGTGCAAGAGCCGGAGGTTCTGGTGCGGGCGGATCCTCATCGACTCCAGCAGGTGTTCATCAATCTGGCGCTGAACGCGTTTCGCGCCATGTCCGCCGGCGGCGTCTTGCTCGTGTTGGTGCGTTGCGGCAGTGAGGCCGAGGAGTTACCCGTGCGTGTGATCTTCCGTGATCGAGGAGTCGGAATTCCGTCGCCACAACGGGCGAGGATTTTCGAAGCGGGCTTCACGACAAACCCGGGGAGTCCCGGCCTGGGGCTGGCGCTGGCAAAAAGGGTCGTGGAGCAGCATCAAGGAAAGATTGCGGTCGAGAGTGAGGCGGGGAAAGGCACTACGTTTACCTTGAGTTTTCCAAGGCCACGAGCGGCGGATCAGTTGAGTGATGTAGCGGCGAGTTTACCTCGCCAATTGGTCGCGTGATGCCGCATCGCCAATTGGCGGCATAAAGCCGCCCCTAAAGGTCAGGAGAGCGAGATGAATCGGGTTCTAGTCGTTGACGACGAGCCGGGGATGCGAGCCGCTCTGGAGGCAAACTTCACTCGGAATGGGTGGGAAGTGACGACGGCTTCGGGGACACGCGAGGCGATGGAGCGGTTTCGAACCTCTCCCTGTCCCCTGGTTATCACGGATATGCGCATGCCTGATGGTGACGGCCTGGGAGTCATGCAGCATGTACGCTCTCTGGCGCCCGACACGGCAGTTATCTTTCTGACGGCCTTCGGGAACGTGCCTGAGGCGGTGCTGGCCATGCAGCAAGGGGCGTGCGATTACCTGGTCAAGCCGGTATCGTTTGAGCAGTTGCGGCAGGCTGCGGCGCGGGTTCTGGGGAATACAGTTCAAGATAGGAAAGGACCTTCGTTGGGTGGAATGGTGGGGCATTCGGGTGTTATGAGGAGGCTGATGGAACGCGCCTGTCAAGTGGCGAAGAGCGACGCCGACGTGCTGATCATGGCCGAAAGCGGGACGGGCAAGGAGCTGCTGGCGCGGTTTATTCATCGCACGAGCGCGCGGCGGGATTGCCCTTTTGTTGCGGTGAACTGCGCCGCCTTCCCTGACGCTCTACTCGAGAGCGAGCTGTTCGGGCACGTGCGGGGCGCGTTTACGGGAGCAGTGGCGTCCCGACCCGGCAAGTTTGAACTTGCCTCCGGGGGAACGCTGCTCTTGGATGAGATCAGCGAGATGCCACTCAGCCTGCAACCCAAGCTGCTGAGAGTGCTTCAGGAACGCGAAATCGACCGGCTGGGCGACACACGGCCGCGGCGCGTGGATGTGCGGGTGATTGCCACCACGAACCGTAACCCCTGTTCGCTCATCGAAGAAGGAAGATTCCGCGCCGACCTCTTCTACCGGCTGAATGTCGTGCCCCTCACGTTGCCGCCGCTCCGAGAACGCCGCGAGGACATTCCCGAACTCGTCGAGTATTTCCTGCGCAAGTACGCGCCGCCCGCGCGCGCCGTTCGCCTTACCGACGAACTTCTCCGGCGCCTGATCGAGTACCATTGGCCGGGGAACGTCCGTGAGTTGGAAAATGTTATTCGGCGAATTCTGGTGCTTTCGATTCAACCCGTGGCGGGCGTGGAGGTTCTGGAAGGAAAGGAGGTAGGGGAAACGAAAACAATGACCGCCAGCATGCCGACCCAAGGGGTAACCCTGCGCGACATGGAAAGACAACTCCTCGAGAACACCCTTGAGGCTACGGGCGGAAACAGAACTCGTGCGGCAGAGATCCTGGGAGTGAGCCTGCGTACGGTGCGCAACAAGATCCGGGAATTCGGGCTTCCACCCAAGAGGTCTTCATGAGCCGGATGGAGCAGCTCTGCGAGTATTTGGACTTGGCGGCGTTTCGGCAGAGGCTGATTGCGAGCAATTTGGCCAACGTCGATACGCCGGGCTACCGGACGCGCGACATCAATTTTGAAGGAGAGATGCGGCGCGCCGAGAATCAACTGCAACCGCAAACACCGGCGCCCCGGGTGTTTGAGGTGGCGGGCTTGATTGAGCGGCCCGACGGGAACAACGTTAACCTGGAACGCGAGAGCCTGTTGCTGGCGCGCACGCAATTGCAGTTCCGATTAGGGGTGGAGCTGTTGCGACAGGAGTTTCAGCGTATTTCCGCTGCCGTTAAAGAAGGGAGCTAGCCACATGAATCTGTTGGGAGTTCTGGATATCAGCGGGTCGGCGCTTACGGCCGAGCGACAACGTGCCGAAGTGCTGGCCAGTAACTTGGCGAACGCGCAGACGACCCGGACGGCGAAAGGAGGTCCCTACCAACGGCAATTGGTGATTTTCAGAACTCGTCAGGCGATAGGTGGACGGTTTGCAGGGCTCCTTTCGGGATTCAGCGACCGGTACGCCCAAGGGGTGGAAGTGACGCGCGTGGTGCCGGACCCAACGCCGCCGGTGGAGCGCTATGAGCCGGCGCATCCCGACGCTGACAGCCAAGGGTACGTGGCTTATCCCTCCATCAATCCCATTGAGGAAATGGTGAACCTGATGGGGGCGGCGCGCTCATATGAGCTCAATGTCGCCGCTGCGCAAGCGACCAAGAACATGATCAGCGCGTCGCTTGAAATCCTGAGCTGAAAAGTGCAGTGATGAGTGACGAGTGACGAGTGACAAGCAGGAGATTAGGAGAGAATCGCGATGGCCGGGGAGGCTTGCTCGTCACTCGTCACTCATCACTGCTTTTGGGAGGTGAACGATGGGCAGTCCGCTCTCAGGGATCTCGCAGCTTGGCCCGGCGAGCGCTGAGGTCAAGATAGGAACGCCGGCCGACGAGGGATCGAATTTCGCTTCCCAGCTCCAAGCAGCGTTCAATCACATCGAACAACTCCATTCCGATGCCGACCAACAGATAGCCGGGCTCTTGAGTGGGCAGGGCGAGGATATTCATAAAGTTATGATTGCGGTGGAAAAGGCGAATCTTTCCTTCCAACTCATGATGCAAGTCCGCAACAAAATCATCCAGGCGTACCGGGACGTCTCGGGAACGTCCTTCTGAAGAGTGAGGTATGGCGCTGAGCCCCAAAGAGACGCTCGATCAAGTCCAGAAGTATGTGCGTGGGCTGAGTCGAAAGCAGAAAATCACGCTTGGGGCGGGGACTTGCCTTGTCATTCTGAGTCTTGTGGTGTTCGTGTCCCTGATCAGCAAAGCCGATTACAAACCACTCTACTCAGGGCTGCAGCCGGAAGAAGCGCAATTCATCGCTCGCACGCTGGCGGCTGAGAATATCCCTTACGAAATTTCGAGCGATGCGACGAGCTTGCGCGTTCCCGCCAACAAGGTTGACTCCGCGCGACTGGAGTTGGCATCCCAGGGGCTGCCGCAAAGTGGACGGCTGGGCCTGGAGCTGTTTGACAAGCCTAACTGGGCAGGGAGCGACTTTGCCGAAAAGGTGAACTATCAACGGGCGCTGGAGGGAGAACTGGAACGCACCATCCGAGCGATTCGGCAAGTGCAGTCCGCCCGCGTCCACCTCGTAATGCCTCACGACTCGCTTTTTAGCGAGCGTGAACGCGAGGCCAAGGGTTCCGTGGTGGTGAAGCTGCGAGAGGGCAAATTAGCGGACAGCGCGATCAAGTCGATAACTTACCTGGTAGCCAGTGCTGTGGACGACCTTCGTCCGGAGAACGTTACGGTGATTGATGCCGACGGCAACGTTCCCATGCTGTCAGGAAGACATCCCCAAGGAGTAGACCATGATGAAGTCGAAGAAATGGAACAGCGCCTCTCTGAGAAACTGATTTCAACTCTGGCGCCCTTGGTGGGGCGCGAGGGGCTGCGAGCCAGCGTCACCGTGGAATACGACTTGGCCAGCAGTGAGAGCACGCAGGAAACCTACGATCCGAACGGTTCGGTGGTGTTGACCTCCCAGGTCTCCGAAGATCAATCGACAGGTACGGACCCGCAAGGAATCCCCGGCACGCCCAGTAATGCTCCGGACTCGAGCGCCAAGGGAGTTGCCTCGGCGGCGGCGGACAGCACTGCTGAGCAGGCGGGGCAACGGAACGAGAGTAAGACGTACGCGGTCAGCAAGTCGGTGCGGCGCGTTGTTCAACCCTCGGGAGGGATAAAAAAGATCGCGGCAGCGGTCCTCGTTGATGATGCAATCGAGACGAAATCCGGAGGCGACACCAACGTCGAAACCCGCCGCAAAAGATCGGCGGAGGAATTAAAGCAGATCGAAGAGCTGGCTAAGGCGGCGATCGGCATCGATCCCGCCCGAGGCGATCACCTGTCAGTGCAAAATATCTCATTTGCGAGCATATCTCCAGGTCCCCCGCCCAACCTGCCGGAACGTCTTGCTCCCCTGCTGCAAGAATGGATGGGAGTGGTCCGTTATGCGGGCCTGGCGGCATTGTTCTTGCTCGTCTATCTCCTGCTGCTCCGGCCTGTCAAGAAACAAATGATCGCTGCCTTGACGGTTGAACAGCCGCGGCTACCGGGAGGGATTATCGAGCGTCGAGCGCTGGGCAAAGGGGAGGCGCCGGAGGAGTCAGCGCCGGAGGCCGCTGAAGGCGCGGGCCAGGGTGTAGGGGAGTTAACCGATATCAACGCGGAAGTAAAGAAAACCGTGGTGCTCAAGAATCAACTGGTCGAAAGGATCAAGAAGAATCCCGAAGCCGCCAGCCGGTTGATCCAGAACTGGGTCCGGCAAGGTGAGGCGGAAGCATGACCGAAGCTCTTACCATCGGCGGAGCAGAGGCGGCCGCCAAGAGCCGGGCGCGCCCTGAATCTCAGGCTTTGACCGGAGTCAGGAAGGCCGCTATCTTACTGGTGTTGCTGGGAGACGACACGGCCAGCGAGGTTTACCGACACCTCAACATTCCCGAGGTGCAGCGGCTGACGCAGGAAATTGCCGAACTGTCTTCTATCTCTTCCGAGCTAGCAGCTCAGGTGCTTCAGGAGTATCACCGGTTGTCAGTGACTCAAGACTACCTCACGCAAGGCGGGCACGATTATGCCAGCCAAATATTAGTTAAGGCATTCGGCAAGGAAGCGGCGAACACGCTGCTCGGGCAGGTCTTGCAAGCGCAAGAGGCTAACGCGTTAAACCTCGACACGCTGCAAAAAGCAGACCCGGAGCAGCTCGCGAAATTCGTGGAGGGTGAACACCCTCAGACAGTCGCGCTGTTGCTGGCTCATTTAGGCGCTCGCACGTCAACTTCGGTGCTGGTGCGGTTGCCGGAGAAGCTGCGTGCCGAAGCCATCCGGCGGCTGGCGGTGATGCAACAATTCTCCACCGAAATGATCAAAAGGATTTCGCTGGTTTTGCACAAGAAGCTTGCCTCGGTGGGAGAGCAGAGCCGGCGTGCTTACGGAGGTGTGAACGCGGCAGCCGAGATGCTCAATAGTGTGGATCGGAAGTACAGCGACGAAATCCTGGCCTCCATCGAGCAGCAGGATCCCAAGCTGTCGCTGGCCATCCGGGATCTGATGTTTGCGTTTGAGGATCTCAGCGGTATACCGGAGAGCGCCATCCGCGAGGTGTTGGGTCAAGCGGATAAGAAGACACTGGCCACCGCCCTGAAGGGCGCATCGGAAGACCTGAAAAACCACTTCTACAAATCCATGTCGTCTCGTGCGGTCGAGATGCTGAAAGAGGACATCGAGGCACTGGGGCCTGTACGTTCCAGTCAGGTTCATCAGGCGCAGCAGGAGATTGTGAATTTGGCGCGAAAATTGGAAGCGGACGGCAAGATTACCTTGAAGAGCAGTGGAGAAGACGCTTATGTGGTCTAGGACCCAGGCTGCGGTTGAGGACGTCAGGCCGCCCACGGTTCAGCCCTTTGTCTACCGAACGGTGCTGGATGCGATGGGCCCAGACGGGCAGCAGGATGCCGGAAATGAGGACCCAGGGGCGCCAGCCTTAATTCTCGGCCAGCCGCAGGCGCGCGAGTCGACGGCTTCCCGCAAAACCGGCTGCAGCGAAGACGAGGTCCGGGTGAAGGAGGAACAAGCGCGCGCCTCAGGCATCAGGGAAGGCGAAGCGCAGGCTCGAGCCAAGTTTGAGCGTGACCTTCAGGCAACGCGCGAGGCCATAGCCAAGGCGCTGGAGAAGTTCGGTAGAGAGCGAGAAGCTTACTTTTGCCGGGTGGAAGCCGAGGTGGTCAAACTGGCGATAGGAATCGCTCGGAAGATCCTGCACCGGGAAGTGCAGGTTGATCCTTTATTATTGGCCGGCGTGGTGCGCGTGGCGCTGGAGAAAATAGCCACCGGCACCAGTGTGCGGCTGCGTGTGCATCCCGACCATGTTTATGCCTGGCATGATTTCTTTGCAAACCAGCACGAGCATGGCCCGACACCTGAACTGCTGGGCGACGCCAGCCTCGGGATGGGCCACTGCGTGCTCGAGACAGCGTTGGGCACCACAGAATTAACGTTAGAAGCCCAACTGGCGGAGATCGAGCGAGGATTCTTCGACTTGCTGGCGCAACGGCCTGTCGTCAGTTGAGTGAGGCCACGTCGGCCGGCGCAGAAACCTGTCATCCTGAGCGCAGCGAAGGATCTGCGCAGTTGTCAGCCGGCCGACTTTTTCACATCTTTTGAGACGTGGGTTGCCTGATGGACCCTGCGACGCAATTGGCTCCATATTTCCAGTATCTTGATTTGTGCTCGACATCTCGATGGTACGGGCGGGTCACCAAGGCAATCGGTCACCTGGTCGAATCGGAAGGCCCATTCTGTTGCGTGGGCGAGTGTTGCGAGATTGCCGATTCCGAGGGGCATGTTGCCCCCGGCGAAGTCATAGGGTTCCGGGGAACCAACGTGCTCTCCATGCCCTTAGAGAGGTTGGGCGGAATACGATATGGGGACCGGATTATGACCTGGGGCGCACAGCCGACGATCCGGGTGGGAGGGGAGTTGCTGGGCAGAGTGATTGATGCGGTGGGGAAACCTCTCGATTCCCTTCCCGATTATCGCGCCCGTGATCTTCAACCTCTTCACGCGTCGGGGCCTCCTCCTCTCGAGCGACTCCCCATCCATGAAGTGCTCGCTACGGGCATACGAGCCATCGATGGTTTCATTACCTGCGGCCGCGGGCAAAGGTTAGGAATTTTCGGCGGGAGCGGGGTTGGCAAGAGCACCCTGGTGGGAATGATGACGCGGGGGAACGCGGCCGACCTTGGTGTCTTGGCGCTGGTAGGGGAACGCGGCCGCGAGGTGCGAGACTTCCTGGAAGGCACGCTTGGAGAAGAGGGGCGCAAGCGATCTGTGGTTGTCGTCTCAACCTCGGATCAATCTCCTTTGCTTCGTATCCGCGCGGCCCTGACGGCGACCGCAGTAGCGGAATACTTTTGCGCCCGCGGCAAACAGGTGTTATTGGTGGTCGATTCGCTAACCCGCTTTGCGATGGCGCAGCGCGAAATCGGATTGGCAGCCGGAGAGCCACCCACCGCGAAGGGGTATACACCTTCTGTCTTCAGCCTCCTCGCGCAGTTGCTTGAACGAGCCGGGCGCTTTAACAGAGGTAGCATCACCGCCTTTTATACCGTGCTCATGGAAGGAGACGACCAACTTGATCCGCTGGTGGACTCCGTCCGGGCGCTGGTGGACGGGCACATCGTGCTCGACCGTCGACTCACTTCACAAGCCCATTTTCCGCCCATCGGAATACTGGATAGCCTCAGCCGCCTCATGCCCGCCGTCACTACTCGCGCACACCTGGAAAAAGCAAGCCGGCTTCGACGTCTCGCGGCGGCTTATGCTGCTTCCGAAGACACCATTCGAGTGGGAGCCTACCAAAAAGGCCTCGACCCGGTCTTGGATCAAGCTCTGGCGGTCCAACCGGCGCTCGCCGCATTTCTACAGCAACGCCATGATGAGAAAGCTGCGTTCGATCAGACCCTTTCGGCCTTGCAGGCCATTCCCACGTAGTGGGCTCAGTTATGGCATTCCGTTTTCCCCTGAAAGCCCTTTGGCGTGTCCGCGCGATATATGAAAGGCGCGAGGGCCAGCGGCTTAGCGCTTTAACCAATCAATTAGCTTTCGCCCAGAAGCAGCTCGCCGCCTTGAAGCAGGGCCGCCTCGAGGAAGCCGGGGCGCTGACGCAGAGCCTGCGGCGAGGAATGACCGGAGCCGAAGTCCAATTTCAGGTCGTATCCTCGTCCTTGCGCCAGAGGCGTATAAAAGCGGCAGGCCAGGTTGTCGAAGGCCTGAGCCAGCAACGCCAGCGGCAGATGATCGAATACCGGCAGGCCCGCCAAAAACTGGAGGTCATTGAACGGCTTCACGAACGTCAACTGGCCGCCTACCGAAGAGCTCAGGCGCGCCGCGATCTGCAACAAGCAACCGATATGTTCCTCATCCGACCTCAAACAGCCAATAACGGTCAGTAATTGCCTGGAGACTCGGCAAATCTTTCCCCGCGTGATGCACGCAAAACCTCCCAGCCACCTCACCTTTAATCCTTCCCGATTACAAAACCCATTGATGAATCAGAAGATTCCCAGGGCCTAGGCGCCCTCGGTCGCTCGAGAGCGGTTTGGACCATCGGATGCACATTTACGGGTGCCCCCAAAGGGGCTGAGACGATGGGAATTCTCGCCATCAATGCTATGAGTGTCAAGGACCAGAATGGGACCGGCGCCAGTTCGCGAGCTGGCTCGCATTCGCTGCCGGATGTGGCATTCGCAACTGAGCTCGATCAAAGGCTCCAGGTGACGGCTAGCCCGGCAGCCACATCGGTGGTCAGCCGGCCTGGACGTGCCTCAGGGAAAAGCAACTCGTCGAACGACCCTTCGGCTATCACTTCAACGCCTGCCCAAGTGAGTTCGGTCGGGCAGGACTCACACCTGGAACGAACATGCACAACAAGTCAACACGGATCCCAAGACGTCGCAGGTGGAGTGACGGACCGGCTGGATTCCAGCGCCAATCGGGAAGTAGCATCCTTCGAACCCCCGGCCAATCCCGCGAACCTTGTCCTGCGCGGGATTGACTCCAACACCCTGCGCTTCGGCGTCGCAAATGACGTGACTTCAGAATCGACAAAGGCTGCGCTCCCGCCGTTCGAGACCGCAACAGCACAGTTGACGCCGCAGGAACCTTCCAATTACCTCCACCCCAAAGCCGAGGCGCCCCGAAGTAACGCTGCAAAGGTACCCTCGGCAAACCCAGCAGCGCCAACCAGAGTCAGTTCAACCACCCAGGCGTCACGGCTGGTTAAGACCCTCACATCCGCACAGAGCGGGTCCGGACCCGTCGTCCCATCAATGCCGGAACAGGTGGATTCTCGTGTGGTTCGAGACAGGATCCCGCAGGGAACGTTAAGCATTCTTACGAGTGCGGGAATCCAGTCCGCCGGTGGCGAACTGCCGAACCCTTGCGCGTCGGATTCCCGTCCCCCAGCCTCCGCCGGAGACAAGCTGCGCGGGGATGACTGCGACTCCGGGAATCCCTATCTCCTGAACGACACCAGTCTCAAACGTACGGGTGCTTTCGACACGGAAAGCCTGAACCGGTCGAGCAGAGCATCACAACGCGCCGCCGCGGAGGCAACCGCGCCAGTGCCCAATGTAATGCCGCAGTCGGAAATCGAAGGCTCCTCCGAACAAACGGATGCGCTTGACGCGACGGGCCCCTGCGGCCCGAGCACAGGATCAGCCAATGAGGCATCGGAAACGCTTGCCTCATCGCATAACGTGACCGCAGAGCCGGACTTGCAGAGTGGCCACAAACCCAAGAATGAGGCGTCCCATTATGATGGCTCAATGGCATCCTCACCGAATCACGGAACGCCTGCGGATTCCAACTTGACCTTGGGCACGTCCGAAATCGCACAGGTGGCCAGGGCGGGACAAGTGGAGTTGGGTCTTGTGAGGAAGTCAGATCCGGCGCCCGATCGTACTGTAACGCTACGAGCGACAGGCCGCAGCAGCATGAATAAAGGGTTACAGGGTGCTGGGGTGGAATCAACGCTCAATAACCAGCGCCACGACTTACAAGCTGCCGGAGCGGGAATCCCAATGCGCCAAAGCGCTGCGCATTCGCAGCCGCAAGATCCTACGAGCGCCCCTCAGACGAGCACTGATCCGGAAGCCGAAAGCAGCCCCGATTCTGCTTCTCATTCCCAGGACCCACCAGGTCTCGAACCGCAAGGTCCGTCGATTGTCCCCGCTTCGTGGGACGCTTCACTCGCGGCCTCGTTTGAGCTGTCCAAGGCGGTCTCCTCGGGGCGGGTGGACGGACCTGGGGATTCGAGTCGAAGCAAGAATTCTCAGGAAGGCAATGACGTGCAGTCCGGGTCGAGCGGCGACCTTCCGCCGGATGTCACGCCGGACCTGCTTGCACAACCTCCCGCCCAGACACCGGATAAAGAGGCGGCTTCCCCGGCCCACGACGCCAGGCAAGCCGGCGCTTCTGAGGATAAAAAGGGTGGGGAAGCAACTCCGGACTTGGCGAAAACAGCCGACGGGAACCACGCCGTGTCCAAGACTACTGCGGATCCAACAGTTACAGCACAGTTCGGCCCGCAGGGGCGTGCGGAAGCGGGCCGCACCTCGCCCGAAGCGGCTGGAGCTTCGCAGGGCCGTGGCGAATCGGAGAGCGCGAGCGTGCTCGCAGGTAACCAGTCCAATGTCCATGGGGTGGTGAGTGCCGCGCGCTTCACGCAACAAGCGGGTAATGCGGAATTGCAAGTCAGGCTGCGCAGCGAGGCGCTTGGCCCGATTGATGTGCATACCTCCGTCAAGGGTAGCGATATTGGCGCTTCGATTCGCGTGGAAGCACGCGACACACAAGTGATGCTGGCGAGCGAACTCTCGCAACTGGAGCAAGCTCTGAAGGAAAGAAGCCTGCGCGTACAACGCCTGGATGTACTCCAGGGCTCAGTGTCCGGGGGACAGTCGAATGGAACCGGGTCGGACAATTCCCACGGAAGTCCGTCCCAGCCTCGGCCTGGCTTGGCAAGCCATTCCGCGGGCCAAGCGTTCCCAGGTTTACCCGAGGCCCCAACCCTCTACGAAGATGGGGGGCTCGACCTGTCAACGACACGAATCAACCTGCGTGTTTGAAGATGTAGCGGCGAGTTCACCCCGCAAAACGAACGTAGCGGCGAGTTTACCTCGCCACACAAAGTGAAGGAGAAATGGTCCTATGCGCATAGCCAATACTCGTCCTCTAAATCCCCTCGATTCGACGACTCCGACTTCGGGTTCAACGAATTCTTCTCAAAGTTCAAGCAGTTCTTCCCAAAGTTCGGGCGTCAACAATGATCTAAGCACAAGTTCATTTATGACGTTGTTGTCCGCAGAACTTCAGAACCAGGATCCCACGCAACCCGTGGACCCGACCGAATTCGTTAGCCAGTTAGCGCAGCTCAGCGAGCTCGAGTCGGTAACGCAAATTCAGCAGTCGGTAAGCCAGATCGCCACTTCGATGACGGCGAATGCGACGTCAGGAACGAGTGGCAAAGGGTCAAACTGAGGCAGAGCTCGGGATGACAACGAATTAAACAAGGAGGAACGCTATGGGATCTTTTTCCACTTCATTGTCAGGTGTCGAGGCTGCTTCACAAGACTTGGCGGTCATTTCCAACAACCTTGCCAACCTCGATACGACCGCCTATAAGGATCAAGAGGCGAACTTTCAGGATTTCTTCTATCAAATGTTGGGTTCGGACGGAGCGGGGGACCCCACCCAGATCGGTGCGGGCACCCTCCTCGCATCAGTCGTTTCGGCGTTTACACAAGGAACTATTAGTAGCACCGGCGTCCCGACTGACATGGCCATTCAAGGGGATGGTTTCTTCCTCGAACAGAATGGGACATCGACGCTTTACACTCGAGCCGGCGACTTTTCTCAGAATGCCGCTGGGTATCTTATGACCAGCGACGGCGGTTACGTGCTTGGCTATCCCGCGGTCAACGGGGTTATAAGCCCGTCCCAAACCCTCGCCCCTCTTCAAATCTCCAACGGCCAAATCAGCGCCCCTAACGCCACGACCAACATTGAATTAACCATGAACCTGGATGCGTCGGCTCCGGCTTCGAGCACGGGCGGGACAGCAGCCACAGGTACGCTCACCGTGACGGGAAATGCCACCGCCAATCAGACGGTCACCATTGGAAACACGACGTACACCTTCGTGACCTCGCTTTCCGGCTCTACCACCCCTAATCAGGTTCTTATCGATTCGACGGGAGAGGCGGGTACACTTACCAACCTGGCCGACGCGATCGACGGCACCGGCACGGCAGGCACAAATTACAGCACGGGAACCACCTCCGTCTCTTCCGTGACTGCGACTGCGGGCGCAACAAGCTTGGCCCTAACGGCGTCCCAGTCGGGGACCTCGGGCAACAGCATCGGCACCACATCCACCTGGGGCTCATTTGGCGCAACCACGTTGACGGGTGGGACGGCGGGAACGTCGGCGAGCGGAACAGCGGCCACAGGTACGCTCACCGTGACGGGAAATGCCACCGCCAATCAGACGGTCACCATTGGAAACACGACGTACACCTTCGTGACCTCGCTTTCCGGCTCTACCACCCCTAATCAGGTTCTTATCGATTCGACGGGAGAGGCGGGTACACTTACCAACCTGGCCGACGCGATCGACGGCACCGGCACGGCAGGCACAAATTACAGCACGGGAACCACCTCCGTCTCTTCCGTGACTGCGACTGCGGGCGCAACAAGCTTAGCCCTAACGGCAGCCCAGTCGGGGACCTCGGGCAACAGCATCGGCACCACATCCACCTGGGGCTCATTTGGCGCAACCACATTGACGGGGGGCGTGGCGGGAACTTCGACCGGCGGTTCGCCTGATAGCACCTTCAGCGAGCCCGTGGTGGTCTACGATTCCCTGGGCAACAGCCACACCCTCACCTTCACCTTTACCAAGAGTGCATCCAACTCCTGGGATTACCAAATCACCATTCCAGCCGCGGATGTGGGGGGGACCGGCTCCCCAACGGTTGTAAATAGCGGGACATTGCAGTTTGACGGCAACGGGAATTTGACCGCACCGAGCGCCAATGTAACTGGCATAAATATTACAGGTTTGTCAGACGGCGCCAGCGCCATGAACGTCACCTGGCAACTCTTCAACCCCACGACGAATACGCCCGATATCACGCAGGTGGCCGGCCAGTCAAATGTCTCGAGCAGCGAGCAGAACGGATACGCCAGCGGGGCGCTCCAGTCCTTCACAATCGCCAGCGACGGCACCATCCAAGGAATCTTCTCCAACGGCCAGACGCTTACCCTGGGCCAAGTGGCTTTGGCCACCTTTCAAAATAGTCAAGGGTTGCAGCTCAATGGGGACAACACTTACCTAGCCACGCCCGCCGCCGGAATTCCCGCCGTCGGGGCGCCGAATTCGGGAGGACGGGGCACTATAGTCGGGCAGTCCCTCGAGGCCTCGAACGTCGATATGACGACAGAACTTTCTAATCTCATCGTGGCAGAACGTAATTACCAAGCGAACGCGCGCGCCATTTCGACCGCCGATCAGATGCTCAATTACGTTCTAACCATGCAACCCTAATCGGAGGTGGTAAACGTCCTGTAACTCGAGTCGTTGTGTTCCGCCCTTTGCGAGTCATCGGCGAAGGGCGGACGCCAACTTGTTTCTTAGAACAGTACCATTAATTTCTTCTAATAGCAGGGTGAGAACTACACCACTCCGAAAGGAATGCTGAAAAAATAATCCCGCCCCATACTGAAGAATCCCTGAATTGCCAACCACTTCCAGTTGCCGCTCGCACGCTGAGCATTTTGCCGCGCCGTCCGAGATTGTTTGGCTCTCCGTTTGCTCCCCCGTATTTCGACCATGGCTAAGACGCCCGATCAGGATGAAAGTGTAAGCAAAGTGGGGCACGCAAAGCGGCACGTGGTAATGGTGGCCGCAGCTTTGATGCTTGCCGTTGCGGCCGGTGTTGCGTGGCTCCTGTTCCATCACTCCAGTGCAAAGCAGAGGGCGAAGGCGGAACCCAAGGTGGAAGCCGTCCTGCACCTCGAGCCGTTTGTCGTGAATCTGGCGGACCCGGAAGGCGACCGGTTCCTCCGCGTGGGGATTGACCTTGGACTCGAGCAGGAGCAGGAGGAGCGCAGCCACCCGGGTCAATCTGCCATGTCGCTGGCTCGCACCCGCGACACGATATTGGCAATCTTAACGGCTTGTGACGCCCAGGCCTTGATAACCCCCGCAGGCAAGGCGAACCTCAAGGAGCAATTGACCAAGGGCCTCCGCGAACGCGCGCCGGAACTCGGTGTGCGCGAAGTTTACTTTAACGAGTTCCTCGTTCAACGGTAGCTAAGATGGAATCCGCACAGACCGAGATAGCAAGCCATCGGTCGTCAAACGAGGAAGCTGCTTGGGCTCTGCTCAAGGGACTCCTGTGCCAGCTCAGCGTGCAGGTCAAAATCCCGCACTTTACGGTGCGCAACCTGCTCGATCTGGCGCCGGGCGACATTCTAGATACCCACTACGAGGAGGGATCGCACCTCCCCGTAATCGTAAATAGGCAAATGATCGCTTGGGGAGAATTCGACGTCGTGGACGAGACCTTAGCTATTCGCTTGACGGAACTTGTTTCCTAGCCCCGCTGTGGCGCGCGCCTCGCCCGCTCGCGTGGAAGCGTCTCGCTCCCGCAACTGCGCCGGCAGAGCCTGCCCTGAGCTAAAGACGTGCCCGCGCCACACCGCGGATGTCAACGATCTACGCGTTGGGGAGATGACTTCATGAATCGAGCGAGTCAGGGGAGTTTACGGACCACGGTCGCCAGGATGTTCGCCATCTTCGTCAGCCGCGTTCACAAAGGCTTCGAACGGCGCCGCTCGGCGCGGCGCCTGCGATTGTCAGAGACCCTTTCTCTGGGGGAAAAGAGATTCCTGGCGGTCGTGCAATTCCAGCAGCAGGAATTTCTGGTCGGCGGGACGGGCACCTCCATCGCCCTTCTGGCCAGGCTGGACGCTCCAAAAGTGACACCGGACCCCCAGACAGAGCTGCAAGAAGTCGATTATTAGAGTGCGTATTCTTTGGCGGGAGCAGGCTGCCACGTCCATGTTACGGAAAGGCGTGATTACTTTGCTGATGACGGGAGTGTTTGCGTCCGACGTGCTGGGCGCTCCGCTTCCCCAACAGCAAAAGGGCTTGGCCATACCCGGTCTTGAAACTGCGGGACATTCGGCTCCCTGGACAATCATTATCCTGCTTACCATCCTGACTCTTCTGCCTGCTATTTTGCTGGCCATGACGCCATTTGTAAGGTTGTTGGTGGTGTTTCACTTTCTTCGCCAGGCCCTTGGGACTCAGACCACTCCCACCAACCAAACGCTCATCGGCCTCGCGCTTTTCCTGACTTACTTCATTATTCAGCCGGTCGTCTTGGATATTTATAACGTCGCCGTGGTTCCTCTCCAGAAGGGAACGGTGAACGCGCTCCAGGCAGTCGAACTCGGCGCCAACCCGCTGCGGCGATTCATGCTCAAGTTCGCGCGTGAAAAGGATCTGGCGTTGTTTGTGGAATTGGGCAAGGAAGCGCGCCCACGCCAGCCCGAGGACCTTCCCATGCGTGTGGTGATTCCTGCTTACATCCTCTCGGAGCTGAAGGCAGGGTTTCAAATCGGGATGGTCTTGTTCCTGCCGTTCCTGGTGATCGACATGGTGGTGGCGTCCGTGACCACGTCGGTGGGAATGCTCCAACTGCCTCCGGTAATGATTTCGACTCCACTCAAGATTCTCCTCTTTGTCATGGTCGATGGATGGAACTTGGTGGTGGGCTCCTTGATGAAAAGTTTCTACTGAGGATGAACAATGACGGCAGAGATGGCGGTGGAATTGGCGCGCAAGACCTTGGAGACAGCGTTCCTGTTGAGTGCTCCGATCCTTCTGGTGGCGACGGTTATCGGCCTGCTCATCAGTTTGTTGCAAGTTATGACTTCCGTCCAGGATATGACCCTCTCCACCGTTCCCAGGCTGTTCGCCGTAGGACTCGCGACGTTTTTGCTTCTTCCCTGGACACTGCGAGAAATGATGACGTTCACTTTGCAAATCTTGACGGATTTACACCGTTATTTGGGATGAGCAGCGTGGTGAGCCGAAGGATCATGGAATCTGCGCTCGGAATGACAAGACGGTCGAGAGGGTAAGGATGTGACGCCAGGATTGGACCAGGTCATCGCCCAAGCTGTGTTTGTCGGGGTACGGATCAGCATGCTGATGGTCTTCGCCCCTTTCTTTGGCAGCTTGAGTATTTCAGCCCGCGTCAAAGCGGGTCTGACGGTGGCGCTCACGGCGTTGCTGTACCCCGTCTATGCGCCGCGGGCTCTCGATTTCACCCGCTTGAACTGGTCGAGAGTAGTTGCCGGCGAGGTCATCGTCGGTCTCATCCTGGGATTGACTTTGACTTTTGTCTTCGAAGGAGCACAAGTGGCCGGACAGATCCTGGGCTTCCAACTTGGGTATTCCTTGGTGAACGTGATCGACCCTCAGACACAAGTGGATACGCCCGTTCTTTCTACGTTTCACCAGGGTATCGCCTTACTCCTGTTCTTACAACTCGGCGTCCACCGCTGGCTATTGCGAGGTTTAGCGAAGAGCTTCGAGTATCTGCCTCCAGGCGCGGCAAGTGCTAACCCGGCAGTAACCGGGGAACTGTTGCACGCGGCCGGCGCCATGCTCGTTATCGCCGTGCAGATTGCCGCGCCGGCGCTCAGCGCGACCTTGCTGGCCGACATTGTTCTGGGATTGATCGGCAAGGCTTCGCCTCAACTTCCGGTTCTCTTTATGGGGCTCTCCGTCAAGGCTCTGGTCGGTTTTCTTGTGCTCGCGGGTTCGCTCCGTTACTGGCCGGTCTTAATGGAAAGGTATTTCCTGCGCGCGCTCCAGACTACGGAGCAGTTGTTGCGCCTCGCCAAGTAAGGGCAACGCTCGAAGGCGGCCACTAGGGCCGCCCCACCGCGATTTTGATGAAGGGCTTTTGCCGTGGCAGATGAGAGCAGGACAGAACAGGCAACACCGAGGCGGCGCGAGAAGGCACGCGAGCGCGGCCAGGTGGCGCGTAGCCGGGAACTGCCGTCCGCCTTGGCGTTGCTTACCCTGACCATGCTGGTCTGGTGGCAGGCGGAAGTCTGGCGGCTCCAGTGGCGGGAGTTCCTGGCGCGGACCTTGCCCCTGCCTTCGAGCGATATGAAAGCGTATCTGACGCTTCTCCAGCGCACGGCCCTGTTGACCTTTCGTTGGGCCGCTCCTCCACTGCTGCTGAGCTGGCTCATTGCCGCCGGAGGCGTGGTGGCTCAAGGGGGCTTTGTCCTGGCTCCCGCAGCACTCTCGCCAAAGCCGGAGAAACTGAGCCCTGCCTCAAACCTGGGCCGGCTCTTTTCGCTGACGTCTCTACGCGGGCTTTTGAAATCGCTGCTGCCGGCCGCTTATCTGGTGTATCTGGGTATCACCCTGATTTCCGCTCAATGGGACAAGATTCTGCACTCAAGTTTCCTGGCGCCCCGCGCCTGCTCTGCGTGGCTATTCGAGCTGGCTTACGGGCTTGCCTGGAAAGCCGGATTGGTCTTCGCGGTTTGGTTCCTGTTTGACTACCTCCTCGAGAAGCTGAACTTCGAACGTCAACTCCGCATGAGCCGGCAAGAGATCCGGGAAGAGGCCAAAGAGACGGAAGGGCAACCGATGGTCCGCTCCCGCCTCCGCCGCCTGCAACGCCAGATGCGCAAACGCAGGATATTGAAGGATGTGGCGCGCGCCAGCGTGGTGGTCACGAATCCGACTGAGTATGCCGTGGCCCTTGAATATAGTCCCGAAAACATGCCCGCCCCGGTGGTGGTGGCCAAGGGGATGCGTATGCTGGCTCAACTCATCAAGCGGGAAGCCAACTGGCATGGCATCCCCATCATTGAGAATCCCCCCCTGGCGCAGGCGCTTTACCGCAGCGTGGAGGTCGGCCAGGCCATTCCCGCCAAGCTGTACGCGGCCGTGGCGGAGATTCTGGCCTTCATTTACCGGCTCCAGGGACGGACCCACGTTCCACGACCGCCGGTGGAGAGGAGAAGTTAGTAGCGAAGGCTAAAGGGTAAAGGATAAAGGATAAAGTCAACGCACGAGGTGGATAACGCGATCAAGAAACAAGGGGACAAAGGACAAAGTGCAGGCGCCCTTTACACTTTAACCTTTACCCTCTTACCCCTGTTGCACAAACGCGAAGATAATTATGGCCAACGCTCCCAAACCGACGCCGCAACGCGATAAGTCGCCGACCGACTGGATCGTGCCCGCCGCCGCCGTGGCCACGGTGTTCGTGATGCTGGTCCCCGTTCCTTCCTTTGTGCTGGATATTCTGCTCTCGCTCAGCATTTCAGCCTCGGTACTGGTTCTGCTGGTGTCCATGTACATCTTGCGGCCGGTTGACTTCTCCGTCTTTCCATCTTTGTTGCTGCTGTTGACGTTGTTCCGCTTGTCTCTCAATTTGGCCAGCAGCCGCCGCGTTCTATTGCATGGAAACGAAGGCTCGGCAGCCGCGGGGCGCGTCATCGAGGCTTTCGGCCAATTCGTAGTGGGAGGCAATTACGTTGTCGGCTTCGTACTGTTCCTCGCCCTGATCGCGATTCAGTACTTGGTAATCAATCATGGAGCCGTGCGTATCGCCGAAGTCACCGCGCGCTTCACCCTCGATGCGCTGCCGGGAAAGCAGATGGCCATTGACGCCGACCTGGGCGCCGGCCTGATCGATGAGGTGCAGGCGCGGACGCGCCGCGAGCGCATCGCCCGCGAGGCGGAATTCTATGGGGCCATGGATGGTGCAGCACGCTTCAGCCAGCGCGACGCCCTGGCCACCATCCTGGTAACCGCCATCAATATCATCGCCGGCCTCTTGATTGGCGTTTTCCAACTCAACATTCCCCTCAGCGAAGCTGTACGAACCTACACCATCCTGACAGTCGGGGACGGCTTGGTGACCATGATCCCTTCCTTGCTGGTTTCGGTGGCGGGCGGCATGGTGGCCACCCGCGCTTCCTCTGAATCCACAGTGGGCATCGACCTCGCCCGGCAACTCCTTCCCCGCAGCCGCCCTCTTTGGATTGTCTCCGGAGTGATGTTGTCATTGGCCATGATCCCGGGCCTTCCGAAAAGCTCGTTCTTCCTCATGGCGGCCGTGCTGTTGGTGCTCGCGCGTCGTGCCTCCAGGCAACAGGAGAGCCGGCCGGCTGAAGTGCTCCCACCTTCCAAAGCCACGACCCAGGAAAAACTCGAAGCCCTGCTTCATCTGGATGACTTGGCGCTCGAAGTGGGCTCCGCCTTGGTTCCCTTGGTAGACGAGAAGCAAGGCGGACAGTTGCTTGGCCGCATTCGCGCCCTGCGCCGCCACTTGGCGTTACAGTTGGGTTTCATAGTTCCCTCCGTCCACATCACGGATAACTTACAACTGAATCCTCGCGAGTATGTCATCCGGCTGCGCGGTGTTGAAATCGCTCGTTGGGAAATGTTCCAGGATTGCCTGCTCGCCATCAGCTCGGAAGCTTCCAATCAACTTTTGGAGGGCAAGGAAACACTCGAGCCGGCTTTTCAGGTGGCGGCCAAGTGGATTGTGCCCAGCCGCCGCGAACGCGCTCTGGCCGCAGGCTACGCCGTGGTCGACCAGACTTCCGTGCTCGCCACGCACCTGGCGGAAGTGATTAAGCAGCACGCGCACGAGTTGTTGACGCGGCAGGAAACCAAGCGGCTCTTGGACTCCCTGAGCGAAAGACAACCCAAGTTGGTGGAGGAACTGGTACCCAAGCTACTGAGCCTGGGAGAAATTCAGAAGGTTTTGCAACAGTTGCTGCGCGAGCAGGTTTCCATTCGCGACATGACCAGCATCCTGGAAACCTTGCAGGATACGGTGGCCGGCACCAAGAATCCAGTGCTGTGGGTGGAAGCGGTGCGTCAGACCCTCGGAAGGGCGCTGGTCCCCTCCCTGTTGGGTGACGACAAGAAGCTCACGGTGGTCCAGGTGGATGTCAGCGTCGAGGATCAAATCAACCAAGCCTTCGAGCCCCAGAGCGCCGCCACCCGCTCAGGCGGACTCGAGCCGACGCTGCTGCGCAGGGTCGTTGAAAGTCTGCGGAGTTTCGTCGGGGAGCAAATCTCGGTCAGCTCTCCTGTCCTGTTGTGCAACAGCCCTGCCCGATTTCATTTGCGCCGGCTTCTAGAGCCCTTCTTGCCGCGCTTGGTGGTGCTGTCTCCCGCCGAGATTCCGACCACCGTCACCGTCCAGTCTGTGGGGGTACTGCGATGAATGGATCGCTCGCAACAAATTCTCAGAGAGAGCACCACGGCCCGGCGCTCCGGGCCGCAAAATCGGCTTACCAGGTCTTCGGGGGCCTGAACTTGGCGGAACGCGAGCGCCTGCTGGCGGAGCAGCTTCCGCAGGTCAAGTACATCGCCAGGCGAATTCACGATCGGCTTCCGCCCCATATCCTCCTCGAGGACCTGATCCATGCGGGCATCCTGGGATTGATCGAGGCCATCGAGAGGTTTGACCCCGCCCGCCACGTTGAACTCAAGTCGTATGCCAAGCACCGCATTCATGGCGCCATATTGGACAGCTTGCGAGACTTGGACTGGAGTCCTCGCCCCCTGCGCAGGAAAGCCCGGCGAATCGAGGAGGCCCAACAGAAACTCAGAGCTCGCCTGGGATATTCCCCCTCGGAAGCACAATTGGCGGAGGAACTGGGCATCGGTCTCGACAAATTCCAGCATTTGCTGGGAGAACTGCGGGGCCTCGACTTGCGAAGCTTGCAGTCGGAGACCGTGGAGGACGGTGTTGAGCGCGAGGTCCGTTCCAGCAACCAAAACGCCGCCCCCGATGACCCGTTCTCGCTTTGTTTGCGCTCCGAGATGACGGGCCTGTTGGCTAAGGCCGTCGAGGAACTCCCGGAGCGCGAGCGCCAGCTTCTGGCGCTTTACTATTACGAAGAACTCACCATGAAGGAGGCTGGGGCGGTTCTAGGTATTGGCGAGGCGCGCGTCTCCCAGTTGCACTCCGCCGCCATTGTGCGGCTGCGAGCGCGCATGGCGGAACTACTGAACGCGCAGGGAAGTGCGGCGGCGCGGAGGGAGCCGGCGCCTGAGATTGCCGGGTAGCTCGCTTGGAAACGATCCCGCGCGGGCGTCGCGCCCGCGCCAGATCACCCGCCGGTCGAGGCGGCCCTCCCCGGCCGCCGGCAGGCGCGAGGGAATAATGGAAAAAATCCTAGGCCAGGACGAAATCGACGCACTCTTCCATGCGGCGCAAGGCCGCGCCGGCGACAGGAAACAACCGGCAGTCGTGAGCAGGCACGTAACTGCTTGCAACTTCCGCCGCGCCGGCATGCTTACCCGCGATCAGTTGAGTGCGGTCAACCAGTTGCACGACGCCTTCGTGCGCAGCCTCACGCGCTCGCTGGGAGCTTACCTTCGCGTCGCTTTGGAAGTGAATTTGGTTTCCACAGAACAGATAGCCTACAGCGAGTTCTTGCAAAGGGTGCCGGAGATCAATTATGTGGTTTCCGCTCACCTCCGTCCCCTCGATGCCATGGCCGCGGTCGTACTGGATTTGCAGTTGGCCTTTCCCCTGATTGATCTCTTGCTGGGAGGACCGGGCAAGCCCCTGGCCGAAGTCCGCGAAGTCACTGAGGTGGAGGAGGAAATCCTCAAAGGCGTAGCGCAGATTATTTGCCGCGAGCTTCAGGCCGCCTGGCAGCCTGTAATCGACACGGAAATCCAATTCGATGAGCGACAGCGCCAAACGCAGATCATGCGCCTGATGCCACCCAACGAGAAAGTTCTTTCGCTCAGTTACGAGATCCGCGTGAGCGAAGCCGGTGGCATGTTGATGACAGCCTTCCCGGCGGTCGCCGCAACCGCATTGATCCGAAAGCTTGCGCAGCAAGGGTCGTATCGAAAGCACAGAGCTACCTCCGGCGTGGCGTCGAATTTGCGCGAAAAGGTGCAAAAGTGCGAGTTTCCGGTCGAACTGATTCTGCCCGGCGGTAGGGTTCGTAGCCGCCAACTGCTCGGGCTCGAGCGGGGAAGCATTCTCGCTCTGCATTTGAGATCACACGAGCCTGCCGTTTTGTACGTGGGGAGCCAGCCGCTTTACATTGCCCACCCGGTCCGAAGTGGGAACCAGCGCGCCGCTCAAATTGTTAAGACGATCGGCCCTCCAGATTCTCGCCGGAGTGAAAAAATTGATTAATGAAACTCCTCCCTCCACAACTGATCGCACGGAAGTCTATCTGCGCGCCTGGACCTCGGCCGCTTGCGACGTCCTCCAGCAAATCACTGGCACTGCCTTTACGGCGGTAGATTTTTCTCCGCAAGAGTTGGCCCAAGGGGTCGGAATACTGAAGCAAGAGGGTGTATGGCTGCGCTTTACGATGGGTTGCGGCAGCGCGACCTCGTCCGTCAAAGGGGAACTGTCTTTCGGCGTTGGCAAATCGGATGCCTTGCGCTTCGCGCAGATTTTGATGGGCGAACCCTTCGACGCGGGTCGAGACTTTTCCGCCGAATACCAAGATGCTCTGGACGAGCTCTTTCGCCAGTTCGCGGGCACGGCTGCCTTGGCGCTGAAACCCGTGGTTGGGGCAGAAGTGAATCTGCAACTGGCTGGGCATGATGCGGGAAACTGGAAGCCCTGCGTGCAATGGGGCGCCCGATTAAAGAGCGAAGGAACGGCGCAGCTTCTGCTGGTGATTCTCCTCGATCCCGATCTCGGCGCGTCGTTGGCCTCGAGTTCCTCAGCAGAAACGGCGCATCCGCCCGGCGCACCCGGCGTAAATTCGCCCGCAGCTTCTAAAGGCAACCGAAACATCGATTTGCTTCTCGATGTTGAACTGCCTGTCGCCCTGAGATTCGGGAAGTCTGAAATGACGTTGAGTAGCATCCTCGAGCTCAGCGCCGGTGCGGTGGTGGAACTGGACCAGAAGATCCTGGAACCCGTAGAACTCCTCGTCGGCGGCAAAGTCGTCGCCCAGGGTGAGGTCGTGGTTATGGATGGTTATTACGCTCTGCGGGTCACCGAGGTCTTGAATCCGATGGAGCGGCTCGAGTCACTACAGCAGTAAGCAGTAGGCAGTTGGCAGTAGGCAGAAGGCGTTAGGCAGTAGGCGGAAGGCAGTCGGCAGTAGGCAGAAGGCGTCAGGCAGTCGGCAGTAGGCAGAAGGCGTCAGGCAGTCGGCAGTGGGCAGTAGGCAGCGCTCAGTCCGCCTAATGCCTTTTGAGATGCGACGCGGTTGCGTGCAGGGCATCGGCAATGAGAGAAAAATGGAATCCATCAAAGTGCGCAAACCCACATTGTCCCCAGCAGCGAAGCGGCTGGCGTTCCCTGCTGGTCGAACCTCCTCCGGGCGTGTTACTGCACAAGCAGTGGCTTTGCTCCCCGGCGTGTCTCAATCAAGTTCTCGGGCCCATGCTCCCGCCTCTGCTCGATAGCACGCGAGCGAGCCGGCAAACGAAAGCCCACCGCTTCCCTTTGGGCCTGCTTATGCATTCTTTGGGATTGGTCAGCAAGGAATCGTTGCAGACGGCTTTGCAGGCGCAACGCGAAGCCGGCGAAGGACGCGTGGGCGATTGGCTGCGACGCCAGGGCGCGGTGACGGAGCCTCAGATTACGCAAGCGCTGGCCATGCAGTGGTCTCTTCCTGTCTACCCGCTTGAAAAGTGGAAAGGCATCCTGAACTGGGCCCGTTTGCTCCCTCTCGCCTTCCTCGACTCGTTTCAAATGTTGCCCGTCCACTACTTGCCGGCCAGTGGCCTGCTCTATGTGGCCTTTTCCAGCAGGGTTGATTACACCGCCCTTTACGCCATCGAGCAGATGCTCGAGTATCGCACCCAACCCTGCCTTGCTCAGGAGTCTTACATCGATAGTGCCCTTCAAACATTGCACCACCAAGCTAGTTCGCGAGATATCCCCATCGCGGGGCCCCTCCACCCCTCGATCATCTCCAGTGCGACCGTGCAAGAAGTGTCGAACCTTGGAGCCCGAGAAGTACGCGTGGTGGGGTGCGCCGACAATATTTGGGTAAGGCTTAGTGCGCAGGATATTGTGCGTGACCTGCTCTTTCACCACGGCGCCGCCGATTCGCTGATCTTGGCTGACGCTATTCAGCCTGAGCAGCTAATATCGCGGCCGGGAGAGTGAAAAGTCAAAATCAATTCAATGGCTCGATGACTCAATGACTCAATGACTCAATGGCGCAATGACTCAATGAATAAATGACCGAAGAATTGGTCCACCCGATCCAGGACTTCGCGGGTGCCCGGCGCGCTTTGGATCGACTTGCGGAGTTCCGCGCCTCGGCGAACCCCATGGGTGAACCAGCTTGCGAATTGTTTCATCTTGCCGATGGCCCCGGGAACCTCCTCGGCAACCAACATTTGATAATAAGAACGGATCAATTCGTACCGGTCGGCTTCGTTCGGCTCCGTGAACGTCCCGCTTCGGAAGAAATCGGAGAGTTGGCGAAATATCCACGGGTTGGTGGCGGCGGCGCGCCCCACCATCACTGCGTCGCAGCCTGTTTGCTGGTAAAGAGCCAAGGCGTCCGGCGGGGTCACCACGTCTCCATTACCGATCACCGGGATGCGCACCTGTGACTTCACCTCTTGAATGATCTCCCATCGTGCTCGCCCGCCGAAGCCTTGCAGGCGCGTGCGAGGATGCACGGCCAGCGCCTCGACGCCGCACTTTTCCGCCATGCGCGCCACTTCCAGCGCCACAATCTCAGCCTCGCTCCAGCCGGAGCGCAGCTTGATTGTAAAAGGGATCTTCACCGCCGCGCGAATCGTGCGCAGGATCTTCTCCAGCAACGGAAGATCGCGCAGCAAGCCTGAGCCGCCGCACTTCACCACCTTCTTGGCCGGGCAGCCCAGATTGAGGTCCACCAGGTCGAAGCCCAGATCTTCGATCAGGCGCGCCGCCTCCCCCAACCGCTCGGGCACGGCGCCAAAAAGCTGTGCGGAAATGGGCCGCTCTTCTTCCGTGTAATACAGGTAGCGCTTCGAGCGCAGGTTCTGGCGAAGCATCCCTTCGCTGGATACGAACTCCGTCATAATCAGCCCACATCCGCCCAAGCGCTTGATGAAGCGGCGGAACACCGTGTCGGTAATCCCCGCCATCGGCGCCAGAATGTGGGCCGGCCGGATCAGCACGTCACGAATTTGGAGTTGCTCGAAAAGCATGGCAAAAGCAGGGACTGGGGGCTGAGGCTTGGGACTGGGGACTAGGGGCTGGGGCAGTTCGGAACCTGGAATTGTGTATCTATAACTTCTGGAATCTCGAATTCCGGCTGACTTGGAATCTGGAGTCTTGAATTTGGAATCTTGAATTCCGAATTGCCATCTGCCTACTGCCCACCGCTCGCCGTCCCCAGCCCCCAGTCCCAAGCCCCCAGTCCCTAGCCCCCAGCCCCTAGCCCCGAACTGTCCACAATTGCGAACCGCACTCTCCCTTCGGCCACCAGTTCCCTGCCCCGGAAAATGGCGCCGCGAAGCTCACCGAGACGCTCACCGAGCTTGAGCACCTCCGCTTCCACGCGCAGCGTATCGCCTGGCTGAACCGGCTGCATCAACCGCGCCTCGGGAATCTGTAGAATCATGGCCACTTTTCCGGCCATCTCCGGCCGTTCCATTACCAGGATGGCTCCAAGCTGGGTGACCAATTCCAATAGTACCCCGACCGAAATGATGGGTGAAGCCGGTAAGTACCCCCGCGCGGCCTCGTCGCCCACCGAGAAGCGCTTGGTGGCCGCGATTCGCCGGCCCGGAACAAATTCGGTCACTCGATCGACGAACAAAAAAGGGTAACGATGCGGAAGGATCCTGAGAATGTCAGAGAGTGAATTTACGTCGCTCACGGTTTTCTCGGCCCCACACCGAGAACGGGGCAACGCGGCCCCGCGGTTTTGATTCCGCAGCTTGTCCGCAGGGCTAAGAAAAAACCGCGCGCCCCAAAATCGGCGGTTCGCGCTACACCCCGCCGGAGGCCTTCTCGGACTTCGCAGCGGCACTGCCGCTCGTGGAATTCGGCGAGCCTCTCTCGAGCTTCAAAAGTTCTCTTCGCAGCGCCGGATTGCGCGCCGTCCAATCGCCGGGCCGGTCCTGGTCGCTCGCATACTGGGCACGCATCGCTTCCAGTTTGGAATCGATCTCGTCCAGGAAGTGGATGAGGAGCGCTTCAGGAAACATCGGCTCTTTGGGCGACCCGAACTCCAATTTGCCATGGTGGGAGAGGATGATGTGCTCAAGCTGGCTCTTCAACTCGGCCGGGAAGCCGGCAATCTGGCGCATCTTCTCTTGCACCATTTCCAGGCCGATCGAAATGTGGCCCAGCAACTGCCCTTTTGTGGAATACCGGAAGCCGCAAGAGAAACTGAGCTCCTCGATTTTTCCCAGGTCGTGCAGCACCAGTCCGGCCAGCAGCAGGTCCCGGCCGAGAAACGGATAGTGGTCGCACATCTGGTCGCCGAGTTGGACCAGGGACAAAACATGTTCGAGCAGTCCGCCCAAGAACGCATGGTGATAGCTCATCGCCGCCGGCGCCCGCTGGAACTTCTCTGAGATCGAAGCGTCTTCCATGATAGAAAGCAGCAGCGCTCGCAAAGGTCCCTCGGGCATGCGTTCGAGGCGTTCGATCAGCGTGGCGTACATTTCCGCAGGGTCGCGGCGGGAACGCGGCAGGTAGTCCAGGAGATCGACGTCCCCCGAAGCACACTTGGCGATCTTGCGCACTCGAATCTGCGCCGTGCCCTGGTAGTCTTCGACGACCCCGTCCACCTCAACGATATCCTCGACCTCGAAATCCAGCGGGTGCCGATCGCACTCCCACAACTTGGCGCGTATCACCCCGCTCGAGTCGCGCAGCTCCAAGTCCAGGTAAGCGCTTCCCGTGCGGGCGATTTTCCGTTCGCGGCCTAGAAGCAGAAAGGTGGTTCTAAGGTGGGCGTCGGGGCGGAGGTCGATTACAAAGTGCTCCTTCATTGCCCTTTCTTTGCCGTCGGGATTTCGGTCGGTAGTTGTTCCCCCGTGTCAACATATCCGGGAGCCCTATAGATATAGCTTTCTTTGCGGAGCTGTGTCAGGTACTCGCGCAAACGCGGTTGCATGTTCTGATTGTAAAGGGTTTCCTCCACTCGTTGTTCCACTTCCTCGAACTTGGGGATACCGGGGCTGTATCGCTCCATCACCTTGAGGATAATATACCCGTACTTTGTCTGGATGGGGTTGCTAAACTCATTAACATCGAGCTTCCCCACCACCGCCGCGATCTCCGGCGCCAAGCTCCCTTCCTTCATCATGCCAACGTCCCCACCTTGCTCGGCGCTGGACCCATCGGAGTACTTTTTCGCAACCTCGGAAAATCGTTGTCCGGCCTTCAGTTCAGCCAGGGCATCGTTGGCCCGCTTCTCAGCTTCCTCCGGCTTCCGTTTCTCGGTCGACACAAGGACTTGCCCAAGGCGCACCATGCCCGGTGATTTGAATTCGTTCTTGTGGGCTTCGTAGAATTTCCTCGCGTCCTCATGAGACATCTGAATACGGGAGCCCACCTCGCGCTCCATGACTTCTCGCATCAACAAGTTGCGCCGGATCTGGTCCTTGAAGTCTTCGTAATTCTGCCCGCTCTTCTCCACTTCCGTCTCCAGATCCTCCAGGGTGGCCAGATTGTTCCGCTTGCGAATGCCGTCAAGTTCCTTGACCACGTCCGTCTCCACGTTCATATCCAGGTCCTTGGCTTTCTGCACCATCAATGATTCGTCGATCAGGTCGCGCAACAAATTCTTGCTCTGTTCGCGCACCTGCGCATCCAATTCGGCGCCCGAGAATTGCTGGGCGAGCTGCTCGCGGAGTTTGCCTTGTTCCTCATCGAACTGGTGTTGGGTGATGACCTCATTGTTCACCCGCGCGATGATGCGCTCGACTATTCTTGCGCTGGCGACGGAGCCGCCTGCAACTCCCGTTGCCAGCGCCACGTTAACCATCACAGCCCATGTCCGTCTACTCATGTCCTTTTACCCATCCTGAACTAAAACTCCCAACCCTCTCCCTTGGGGAGAGGGTGGCCGGCGACGGCGCTTTCTCCAGCCGTCACCGGACGGGTGAGGGGTCACTTGCCCGCCCTCACCTCATAGCCTGCCGAACCTTACCCACAAACTCGTAATGAAACTCCCAGCCCTTTCCCTTGGGGAGAGGGAAAAATCGTCCCCGCCCACCATCCCATCCTTCTCCAGCCTCACTTATCTTAATGCTAGGATTGCAGTTCCTGCAAGACATTTTGGACCTCTTCGAGAGTCTTCTCCCCGCCGCTACGCAACCTGAATCGCAGCACGCCGTCGGGTCGAAGGCTCGCTTCCCGGCGCCGGCGCACGAACGCCGTGATTCTCTTAGGCTCCAGGGGAGTCTGCTCGTGAAACCGCATCCAGATATCTTCCGCCTTCCGTTCGATGGATACCACCAGAAGCTGCTCAGCGGCAGATTTCAAAAGTCCGTATGCAAGGAGGTTCGAAACAGAGGGAGGAATTGGGCCAAAACGGTCACTGAGCTCGGCCTCGAGTTCCACACGCGCCTCGGGCGTGGCCAAGCTGGAAATTCGCTTGTACAGACGCAGGCGTTGGCTCTCGTCGGCCACGTAGTTGTCAGGAATCTTGATATCGAGTCCCAGATTGAGGGTAGTGCGCACGTCAATCCTCTGTGGCGCGCCTCTCAATTCTTCGACGGTTTGCTCGAGCAGCTTCAGGTAGAGGTCGATGCCGATGGCATTCAGGTGTCCGTGCTGTTCGGCCCCCAGAAGGTTGCCCGCGCCGCGCAACTCGAGGTCCAAGGCGGCCAGGCGAAAGCCCGCGCCCAATTCCGAAAACTCTTTCAGCGCCGCCAGCCGCCGCCGCGCCGTGGGGGTTAAGGCTTCCTCAGCGCCCACGAGAAAGTAAGCGTAGGCGCGGCGGTTCGACCGCCCCACCCGCCCTCGAAGCTGGTAGAGATCGGCCAAGCCGAAGCGCTCCGCGTGGTTGACAATGATAGTGTTGGCGCGAGGGATATCCAGCCCGTTTTCGATCAGTGCCGTCGCCACCAGCACCTCGTACTCCCCCTGCATGAATTTCAGCATCACCCTCTCGAGCTCTTTTTCGTTCATCTGCCCGTGCGCCACTCCGATTCGCGCTGTGGGCGCCAGGCGTTGCACAATCGCCGCAACGCCAAAAATTGACTCCACCCGGTTGTGTACGAAAAAGACCTGTCCCTCCCGCAGCATTTCCTGGAGTATGGCGGACTGGATTATGTTTTGGCTGAACGGCGCTACGGTGGTTTGAATGGCCAAGCGGCCACGCGGTGGAGTTTCGATGACGGACAGGTCGCGCAACCCGCCCAGCGACATGTGCAGGGTGCGCGGGATGGGAGTGGCGGACATGGCCAGCACGTCCACCCCCGCCTTGAACTTCCTCAGCTTTTCCTTGGCGGCCACCCCGAACCGCTGCTCCTCGTCGACGATCAGCAAACCCAACTCGCGGAAGCGCACGTCTTTCGAGAGCAGGCGATGAGTTCCAATCAGCACATCCACCTTGCCCTCCTCGGTCTCGGCCACAATCTTCTTCTGCTCCGCAGGCTGCCGGAACCGGCTGAGCATTTCCACACGCATGGGGAAAGCCGCCAGCCGCTGCCGGAAAGTTGTGTAATGCTGAAAGGCCAGCACTGTGGTGGGCGCGAGCACCGCCACCTGGCGTCCGTCCTGGACGACCTTGAAAGCAGCGCGCATGGCCAGTTCGGTTTTCCCATAGCCCACATCGCCGCAGAGCAGCCGGTCCATAGGCTCCGGGCTTTCCAAGTCGTGCTTGATATCGGCCAAGGCCTTCAACTGGTCGGGCGTCTCCTCGAATTCAAATGCCTCTTCGAACTCTTCTTGCCAGGGAGTGTCAGGGCTAACCGGCGTGCCGCCGGCCATCTTCCGCTCCGCGTACAACTGGAGCAGTTCTTGAGCCATGTCGCGCAGGGCCCGCTTGACGCGTGTCTTCGTGCGCTCCCAAGTGCTGCCTCCCAGCCGATCGAGAACCGGCTTGGCTCCGTCCCCACTGGAGCGGTACTTCTCCACCAAATCCAGGCGCTCGAGGGGAACGTACAGTTTGGCGTCGTCCTGATACGTCAGCAGCATGAAGTCGCGCGCTGGGCCGCTGACGCTGAGTTGGCGAAGCCCTTGGTAGATTCCCACCCCGTGGTCTATGTGCACCACGTAATCACCCACCTTAAGGTCGCCCAGGCCCGAGATGAAGCTCAGAGCCCCGGAGTGCTCGCGGCGCCGCGATGCCCAGTCAAATCCGCCAAACAGGTCGCTGTCCGCCAGCCACAGTTGTCCCAAATCGGGAATCGCGAACCCCTCGGCAAAATCCCCCCGCGCCATCAGCGCTGCGCCATCGTGGCACAGGCACTCCTGCCTGTGCTGGTCGGTACTAGCCGTCGCACAGGCAGGAGTGCCTGTGCCACCTGGTTCGGCAGAGATGCCCTGTTCAGTCGCCGTGGCAAACGGAATCTCGTATTCGGTGAGAATGCCGCGCAGCCGGTCCGCCTTGCCAGCGCTGGGCGTGACAAGTACCACGGACACGCCTCGCTCTAAATTGCCACGCAGGTTCTCCACCAAATTCTTAACCCCGGCCTGGAATTTCGGTGAAGGTTGGGTGAGAAGAACCAGCTCTTCCTCGCAGCCCTCATAGCGCCCACTCAGTTCTTGACTGCTCGACTCTAGACTCTCGACTCCTCGACTCGGTTCTTGACTCTCGACTCCTCGACTCAGTGCCAGTTCCTTGAGATAGAGTTGCGGCATCTCCCCAATGCTCGCCAGGAACTCCTTTCCGGTGAGCAGAATATCCTCCGGTGTTGGGCGAGGCGGAATCACATCCCGGACCTCATCAAAACCAGACGCCAACCCTTCCAGGAACTCCTTCCATTGCGCGCCGCGGTCCAGGGGTTCGTCCCAGAGCAGTACAGGGTTGTCAAACAATTCGAACAGAGTGCGCGGGTGCGGTTCAACTAGAGGAGCAAAAAACTCCCATCCGGGGAAGGGATTTCCGTATTCGCTCGCCCACTCGGGTTCCCGTTCCACTCGATGGTTTGTGTCCGAGGCTCCGGTCGTAGCTCGCTGGCCGAGAGCGCGAATGAGCTTCTCAAAGAATTGACGGGAACGTATTGCTTCCGAAAGAGGAAGAAGCAAAGCTCCCCCAGCAGGCTTTCGCGAGCGCTGCGAATCGGGGTCAAACTCTCGCAGGGATTCAATCCGATCGCCGGAGAATTCAAGTCGAAAGGGCCACGCGGCCTCGGGAGGAAAGGCATCGACGATTCCGCCCCGCACGGAGAATTGCCCCACATCGGAGACCGGCTCTTCCCGCTCGTATCCCACTCCGCTGAGGTGCTCGGCAAGGTCGTCGAGGGAGAGTTCATCGCCGACTTTAATCTCCAGCGCCAGGGAGGAATAAAAAGCTCGCTCCCGGAACCGCCCCAGCGCTGCTGCCACCGGGGTCAACAGCACCCGCGCCCGTCCTTGCGCCACGCTCCACAGGGTCACCGCTCTCTGCTCGAGAATTTCAGCGTGTGGGGAACGCCCTTCGTAAGGAGAACAGTCCAGCGAAGGGAGCGTCAGTACGGCCGGGCCGGCGGCCGGCTCGAGCCAGGAATAGAAGGTTGAGGCCGTTCGCTGGAGATTGGCAGCCGTCTCGTTATCCGCAGTTACGACGACCACCGGACGCCCCAACCGGTGGGCCAGACCCGCAGCCACCAGCGCCTTGGCAGAGCTGGTCAAACCGGAAAGTGTCGTCGGCGTGCGCGCCTCAGGCGCAGCAGCAGTCAGCGCTTGCAAGCAGCCGCAAAACGCGGGGTGCTCCAAAATCGGGTTCAACAAGGACGGCAAATCTGGCATGCGATCCAAATAGTGAATAGTGAATGGTGAATAGTAAATGGTGAATGGCAAATTCTGAATGGTAAATTCAATCACCATTTACCATTTACCATTCACTATTCACCATTCCCTCTTCCCTGTTCCCTATTCCCTCTCCTCACTCGCCACTGCTCTTACCGCCGCTCGGATGATCGATGACGTTGAGTAACCCTCGATAAATGGAATTGAAACCACCCGTCCGCCCGCCGCCTCCACTTCCGCCCGGCCCACAATGGCGTCCAGCCGCCAGTCGCCGCCTTTCACCAGCACGTGAGGCAGCATGCGGGCAATGACGGCCTGGGGCGTGAGATCATCAAAAATGGTTACGTAGTCCACGGCTCTGAGCGCCGCCAGGATTTCCGCGCGCTCTGCTTCCGGTTGAATGGCGCGCTCCGAACCCTTCAGCGCTCGCACACTGCGGTCGCTATTCACCGCCACAATCAGCACGTCGCCGAGTTTCCTGGCTTCAGCCAGATACCGCGTGTGGCCGGGATGAAGCAAGTCGAAACAGCCGTTGGTGAAGACGACGCGTTTACCACGGCGCTTCAAGTCCGCTACAACCTCAAACGCCCGCTCCAACGTCAGGATCTTCTCCACACCCATGACAACGTCCAGCCCTGCCAAAAATGATCAGCCGCGCCAATCAGCGTATTTCCATTGAATATTCTAACACGCGCCTTCTGAGTTCGCGCTGTAGGGGCGGCACTTGTGGCCGCCCTGGGGCAACCACAAGGGTTGCTCCTACAACGCCCTGCCAAAACGTGATTTTTTCACACGTTCTCACGCCATGGGCTACAATCTTCCCCGGATCCGCGCCTGGCACGCCCTGCCGCCGACCTTCTCTCCACCATCCGACGCAACCGGAAGAATTCACTTGACAAACTACGCTTAATTTGGTAGCCTACCACCGGTGGTAGGTGGTCCTTCTATGAGCGCAGCGGCTTCACCGATCACTCGGTTGTCTCCCCCGCCAGAACGGCAATTTGTCATTCCCTGCCCTCTCTATGACGCCTGTGAATACACAAAATTGAAGGAACAAACCGGGAATGTTACTGAAAACAAAGGACAGGGTCAAAAAGTCGAGAGTCGAATGCTAAAGCACCGTCGAACCGCAGCCTGGGGTCTTAACTTCTCGACTTCTCGACTCCTCGACTCTCTGAAGGCTGACGGCTGACAACTGAGAGCTGACAGCTTCTTACGGAACAAACCGGGAATGTTATTGAAAACAAAGGATCGGAATGAAAATCCACGGCAAGTGAAAGCGAAATGGACCAACGTCGGCAGTATGTCATTGCCTTCCTTCGCAACGACGCCTGTTGTTACACGAAAATGAAGGAACAAACCGGGAATGTATATGAAAACAAAGGATCGGAGTGGAAATCTCCCGCACAAAGCTGGAATGTCTATGATAACACAGGCACTTACCCAAACATTGCGGGAATGTTACAGAAAACACAGGCAGTTAGTTGTTGCACGCGAGAGCCGTCACGGGCCTGCGGAAACGGAAGGCGGCCCGGACAGTCCGGCAGTATGTCATTCCCTGCCCTCGCTACGACGCCTGCGAATTTGCAAGAATGCAGGAACAAACCGGGAATGTTATTGAAAACAAAGGACAGGGTCAAAAAGCCGAGAGTCGAATGCTGGAGCACGGTCGGGCCGCAACCTGGGGTATTAACTCCTCAACTCTTCGACTCTCGACTCCTCGACTTTCCGAAGGCCGACAACGGAAGGCTGACACCCGATAGCTGAGAGCTGATAGCCTTACTTTCGGAAGCAAGCGGAAATGAGAAAAAGATGCTATTTTGACGAAACGAACTCAAACATCTGTTGCAAATAAATGACTTAAGAGATTTCGATGCTCAAAACGAAATGGTTTCTGAGCCAAAACGAACTCAAATCGAGCCCAAAATGCTTACCAAAACACCTCCTAACCGTGTCTTACAACTAACCGCCGTGGCGATCCTCGGCATCTTCGTCCTCGGCTTCGCCTTCGCCCCTTTGGGAGCGTGGACGGGTGCAGTCTTAGGCGCCTGGTTCATCGGCACCCAAAAACCCTGGCGCGGATTCTTGTTGCTTGCGGGTATCACTCTTATCTTGAATCTGCTTTCGATCTGGCGCTCGTTCCGGCTGGGTGGATTTCAGTCTTCCAGTTGGACGGTGCTGGCTGTCCTCATCGGCGTTTTGCCCTTCCTTCTGTATCGACTCGCCAGCCAGCGCAGGCCGGATTTTCTATCAACCCTCTCGTTGCCGCTTTGGGGTGTTGCCTTCGAGGCCCTGACCCGAGTTTTTCTGCCTGCCGGCGTATTCAATACCTCCTCCCTTGCCCAGACTCAGTCGGCGCTCTCGCCGTTGTGCCGCTTCGATGCGATTCTGGGGACGAATGCAACCTCGTTCTTGATCTATTGGTTCGCAGCGGTAATCGTCTGGATGTGGAACCGGGAATTCCAGTCGAAGAGGATTGCTATGGGGGCAGGTATTTTCGGCCTTGCATGCATCCTTGCCTTGGCATACGGCTTCGTTTTTGAGGCAGTCCATGCTGTCGCCTCTAAGGCCCAGCCAACCGGTCATGCCTTTGCGTGGGCATGCTTTGCAGGAGGCTTGATTTTGATCGGGCGGAGCTTTATCCAGCCTTCCACGCCACGCGAGTCATGGGCAAATAAGAAAGCGGCCATCGCCCTCCTGCGAAGTCCCTACACCGGAGAGGCTCTTCACGTTGCCAGCGAAGACGGACACGAGGTTTTGGTCAGCCCGTCCGGCGAACGATTTCCAGTTCGCGAAGGAATCCCCGTATTTCGCGAGCCCGAGAAGCTCACGGGTTCCAACCAGAAATACAACCGCCTCTATGAGACCATTGGCGGCTTCTACGATGACGTGCAGAAGGTCGTGTGTGCTTTACGGGGCACCAGTCTATACCAATACCATTCGATTTATCTACGCTTGCTTGAAATCAAGGCGGGTGATTCAGTGCTGGAAACATCCGTAGGCACCGGTCTCAACTTCAGAAACCTTCCGCGTGGCGCAACACTATTTGGGCTTGACCTCTCGCCGGAAATGCTGGCCAATTGCCAGGCCAACTTGCGCCGCTGGGAGATAGACGCCGATCTCTTCCTTGGTAATGCCGAGGATCTGCCATTCGCCAATGACAGTTTTGACGTCGTATTCCACGTAGGAGGCATCAACTTTTTCAACGACAGGGCAAAGGCGATCCGGGAAATGATTCGGGTTGCAAAGCCGGGGACCCGCCTCCTGATTGCCGACGAGACCGAAGCGCACGTGAAAGGCACCTACGAACGAATCCCCGTTACCCGCGGATATTTTAAGAACCGCCAGGAAACGGTCGCGGCTCCTGTTGATCTCGTACCCCCAGAGATGCAGGATGTGAATCTCGAGGTCCTCCGCGACGGGCAATTCTATGTCCTTACATTTCGCAAACCGGTCGCCGCAATGCTGAAGGTGGCAGAGGGCTCTGTCTCTGCGTGATGTCGAGGTGGGTTCTACGCCGCCAACTGCGATGGAAACGACTCCCCTCCTCGGCGGAGGAGGGGGTAGGGGGTGGTGGGTCGCAGTGCCCGCGAGCCGGTCAACCACCCCTAACCCCTCCTTAGCTAAGGAGGGGAATCGCGCGCAGATGTATTTCGAAAAAATGTCTCCGAACTGTAATAGTTGGCCGAGTTGGTCGTCTTCAATATGAAGGCAGTCGTCAGGAGGCGTCCCTTGCGATCGGCCACAGCGGAGGAAACGATTCCCGCTCTCATCGATGGGCTCGAGCAACTTTTTCGCACGTACCACGGCTTAGTGTTCCGCGCCGCTTACCGCGTCACCGGCAACGCTACAGACGCCGAGGACGTCCTCCAAACCGTCTTTATGCGTCTGATGGGGCGCGACGGCACGGCCGCCCCAGTAGAGAATTCCGAGCGATATCTTTGCCGGGCGGCAATCAATGCCGCCCTGGACGTCGTGCGGGCGCGACGAACGGTTGAGAGCGTGCCGCTCGCGGATTCGCACCCCGGCCGGGAAGAATTGGAACGGGGCGAATTGCGAGAATGCTCGCGGCGCGCCTTGGCCAGCCTGAATCCGCAGACGGCCGAGATCTTCGCGCTGCGATTCTTTGAAGGTTACAGCAATCCGGAAATCGCGCGCATGCTTGGCGTGTCGCTAGTGCGGGTGGCCGTAACTGTGCATCGAGCCCGGCGTCAATTGCAGAAGGAGATTCGCTCCTACATGGGAGGCACGACATGAGCGAAACCACAAAGCACGGCCAGCCGAAGTTGAACGACATCATCGCAGAAGTCCGCGAGGAAAGCGTCGCGGAGCCGGAGCTGGAGCAGGCGGCTCGCCGCGTTTGGTCTCGTCTGCGCCAGGAGTACCCGCCGTCGCAGACAGCAAGCACGCCGGCCGTGGAGAAGATTCGCGGCTGCGCGGATTTCCAGGCGCTAATGCCTGCCTATCTCGCCGGCAGTCTTTCAGCGGCGCGATCCTTGCTCATGGAAGACCACCTCCATGGTTGCGTGGCCTGCCGGCATGCGCTGCGAGAGGCGCGCCTTGGCGCTCGGCCTGCCGCTGCTCCGGTATCGGAAGTTGCGCCTCGCCTGCGCAAGCGAGGTCGAGAGAGAACCGGATGGGTTATAGCTTGGGCCCTGGCCGCATGTGTGTGCTTCATGGCGCTAAGTGTGTTTTTTGGGGGCGGACGCTTGGCCAGAATGCTTCGGGGTTCCGAGGTCCGAGCCACTGTCCTAACAGCAGACGGCGCGCTCTATCGGGTCTCTGACCAGGGCGGCGAGCCGATACTTCCTGGCCAGGCCATTGGCGAGGACGAAGAAATCCGCACCGCCAAGGCCTCCTCCGCCGTCATTCGGCTGGTGGATGAGTCCAGGATCGAAATGGACCAGCGCACCGCATTCTGGATATCCAAAGGTTGGCGCGACACCACGCTTCACTTGCAGCGCGGCAGCATTATCGTCCGAGCTGCCCATCAGGGCCGAGGCCGGCTGGAAGTGGCCACGCGAGACTGCCTGGTTTCCGTCAAGGGCACTATATTTGCTGTGGACGAAGGAATGAAGGGCTCGCGGGTGTCCGTTATTCAGGGAGAAGTTGAGGTCGAACAGGGGCGGAAGAAGCAGCTCCTGCATCCCGGCGAGCAGGTCTCGACGGAGGCAGAACTGACGCCGGATTCTGTGACTCACGCCGTCGCCTGGAGCCGTAACTCGGCCGAATACCTCACGCTGCTAAGCGAGTTTGCCGCTCTCCACAAGCAGTTGGAAGCCCTTCCCGGACCAGCCCCGCGCTACGATTCAACCTTGCTGAACCTGGTGCCCGAAAACACGATATTCTACGCTGCCATACCCAATATGGGGTCCACGCTTGCTCGAGCGAATGAACTGTTGCAAGACCGCATCCAGCAGAGTGAAGTGCTGCAAGCCTGGTGGAACCGGCAGCAGACTGAAGGGGGCGCCAACAAACAGGCGGAACTAATTGACCGGCTGCGCTCCTTCAGCGAGTACTTGGGGGACGAGATTGTGGTCGCCATGCCTGCGGACAAGCATGTGCCACTGATTCTGGCCGAGGTGCGACGACCCGATTTCCGAGCCTTTCTCGAGCAGCAACTGGGCGAGACCGGTAGAGACGGGAAGCGCCTCAAGGCGCAGATCGTCGATAACCCGTTTTCGTTTTCACCCGCCGCCGGCACAGATGTAACGTTGGTTTACCTGAAGAATAACCTGATGGCAGCAGCCGCGGACGCCCGCCAGTTGCAGAAGGTGGCAACCCTAATGGAACGCCCTGTCTCCAGCGGGTTCGCCTCCACCCCATTCTATGCGGCCATCCGGCAGGCCTATCAGGCAGGCGCCGGCTTACTTATCTGCGCCGACATGGAACAAATTCTGCTGCATTCCGTAAGTGAGAAAGGAGGCCGGGAAAAGAATCTCGATTTGCTTCGGGACGAGAGAACGGGCTTGGCTGACGTGAGATACCTCATCATGGAAAGCAAGGACGTAAGCGGACAGACTGAGAATCGTGCTACGCTGACCTTTGCCCGGACGCGCCGTGGCCTGACTGCCTGGTTGGGCTCGCCCAGCCCGATGGGAACTTTGGATTTCGTTTCGCCGGCCGCCAGCCTCGTGGTCTCATTTGTAGCGGAGGATCCGCGTCAGATCGTGGAAGAGATTTTCAGTTTGGCTGAGAGTCACGACCCGGAATTCAACCAGCAACTCGACGAGTTCCAATCGCAGACCGGAATAAATGTGGCGGACGATTTAGCGGGTGGACTGGGCGGCGAGGTCACCCTTGCCTTGGATGGCCCGCTCCTGCCCACGCCGAGTTGGAAGGTGGCTCTGGAAGTCAATGACCCCACGCGTCTCGAAGAAGCCATCCAAAAGCTGGTGGCGAGCTACAATCAACATGCCGACTCGAGTTCCGGCACGCTGACTCTGACCACGCAGAATGCCGACGGGCGTACCTATTACAAGTTGCAAACCACCAGGCCGTCGCCAGCGCCGAGTGTTCCGACCGAGGTGGATTACGCGTTTGTGGATGGGTACCTCGTGGCAGCCTCCAGCCCGACGTTGCTTCTAAGCTCCATTGAAAACCGCAACACCGGATACACGCTGGCGCGCTCCGGCGATTTCGCCAGTCGCTTGCCGCACGACGGATTCACAAACTGCTCCGCCGTGGCCTATCAAAACCTGGGCGCCATGCTCGGATCAGTCGGGGATCTGCCCATGCTGACACCCGCAGAACGGCAAGCCATCGAGTCGTTGAAGCAGAACAGCGGCCCCAGCCTGACTTGCGCTTACGGGGAGGCGCAGGATATCGTGGTCGCAAATACAGGAAACCTGTTCGGGATGGGGTTCGATCCACTACTCGGCATCAAGGGGGCGGGAGCGTTGGAACTGCTTCCACTCATTAAGAGCCAGTCGGCAGCGGGCAGTAGGCAGTAGGCAGCGATGTCAGCCATAATCGAACTCGAAGGATTGGGCGTCACACTGGGAGGGCGGAAGATCCTTGAAGGTCTGAAGTGCTCCCTCTCCGGCCGCGCTATCGGACTGCTGGGCCCTAACGGCGCCGGCAAATCGACGCTCATCAATACCCTGCTCGGATTCTATCCCGTGGCGGCAGGCACGGCGCGCGTTTTTGGTCATGACATCCGCGCTGAAATGAGGCAGATTCGCGCCCTCGCTGGGTACATGCCGGAGTCGGAATGTTTCATTGCCCACATGACCGCAGTAAGTTTCGTTCGTTTGATGGCGGAACTTTCCGGCCTGCCCTCCGAGGCTGCTCTCGAACGCGCGCATGAGGCGCTGTTCTACGTGGGTTTGGGCGAAGCACGATACCGCCTGCTCGGTACCTACTCGCTGGGCATGAAGCAACTGGCCAAGTTCGCCCAGGCGATTGCGCACGGCCCGCGGCTTCTGATCCTGGATGAACCCACGAATGGCCTCGATCCGCCTGCCCGCCAGCGCATGATCCGGCTGATCCGGGAAGTGCGTGACAGTAAAGATCTCCACATCTTGCTCTGCTCTCACCTGCTGCGCGACGTCGAGGAGACCTGCGAAGAGGTGCTCATCCTCAAGGATGGCCACCAGGTCCACTACGCAAACCTGGAAGAAGAACGAAAAGCCAACCGGCGATTTCTGGAGCTCGAAACGCTCGGCGGCGACGGCGCCTTCGCTGAAGCTGTCGAGCGCCTGGACTGTGAATGCGCGATTTCGGCGCCAGTCATGCCTGCGACAGCCGTTTCCGCGCCGCCCACTCCTGCCTCAGCCACCACCGCCCCGGTCATTCCCGCGCCAGCCGACGTCGCGCCCGTCATTCCCGCGCAGGCGGGAATCCATTTCGACGGCCCCAGAAGGTTGAAAATGGTCCTTGGCCAGGACTTTGCCATCCGCGACCTTTACCGGTTGGCGGAGGAGCACGGTGTGCAGATTCGTCGCCTGAATTATCGCCGCGACAGTCTCGAGGATATTTTCCTGAAAGCTATGGAGAACTCCAATGGCCGTCCATAAGCGAAGCTATCACAGCTACGCGGGAGAACTGACGCCGCCCTGGTCTCGCTTCCTGATTGTGAGCCGGTACGCTTTCCAGAACGCACTCTCTTCCAAGTTTCTCATCACCTACTTTGCCATCTGCTTTTTCTACCCGCTCGGCTGCGCAATCTCTCTTTATATGAATCACAACCAGCGCCTGTTGGAGATGTTCCACGCGAGTTCTTTCTTCGCCGTGGACGCCAGGTTCTTTTTTCATTTCCTGAATGTTCAAGGCACGCTGGCTTTTATTCTGACAGCCTTGGTGGGGCCCGGCCTCGTCTCACCCGACCTCGCCAACCACGCCCTGCCGCTCTATTTCTGCCGGCCTTTTTCGCGCGCTGAATACGTTTTGGGAAAGGTGTTTGTGCTGGTCTCGCTGCTCTCGCTTATCACCTGGATTTCGGGCGAGCTCTTATACCTGATTCAGTCCACTCTTGCGGGCGCAAGTTGGATGTGGACCAACTTGTGGATGGCGAGAAGCATCTTCGTCGGCTCGGCGATTGAGATTCTGGTTTTCTCTCTGCTGGCCCTGGCTCTCTCGGCGTGGATCAAGCGAAAGCCCGCAGCCGGGGCCGCGTTGCTGGGAGTTTTCTTCTTCGGCGCAGGGTTCGGCCAAGCCATCAATAAGGTGCTCCAAACCAGCAACGGCACTCTGATAGACCTGGCGAGCCTCATCGCCAGGGTTGAGAGCCAATTGTTCGGCCAGACTTCCCGGAGACCGATCGGCCTTCCCGCTGACAGGGCTTGGTTAGCACTGCTGGCGATCAGCGCCTTCTGCCTGTTCCTTTTGGAAAGGAAGGTCAAAGCTTACGAGGTGGTGCGCGGATGAACGTACTTGGCGCGAAGATTCCCTTCCTTGCTAAGGAACGGTTGGAGGCGGCCGGTACCCACCACCCCCTGTCTCCTCTTCCGTCGAGGACGGGAGCTGACGACCAGCGAATCGTCTTCGAGGATGTCTCCAAATTCTACGGCGAGGTGTTGGGCGTAAATCGGGTGAACCTGTCGTTCCCGTCCGGCATCACCAGTCTGGTTGGCCCCAACGGTTCGGGCAAGACCACTTTGATGAACCTGATGACAGGGTTGGTGCAGCCCACCCGCGGGCGCATCACGGTCCTCGGCATCTCGCCGCACGAGCCCGAACGTCTGTTTCGCAAGCTCGGCTACTGCACGCAATTCGACTCGTTTCCCAAAGGGCTGACCGGCTACCAGTTCGTTTACTCCTACCTGCGCCTCTTCGGACACCCGCATCCGGTCGCCGATGCGCTGGCCGCGCGGGCGATTGAACGAGTGAACCTGGCCGAGGCGGCCCACCGCCAGATCGCCGCCTACAGCAAAGGCATGCGCCAGCGCATCAAGTTGGCGCAAGCTCTGGCGCACCAACCGTGCGTGCTGGTGCTGGATGAACCCCTGAACGGCCTTGACCCGCTGATCCGAGCCGAGACCATTGCCCTGTTTCGCAGCCTCGCTCAAGAAGGGCTGCACGTGATCATCTCCAGCCATGTGCTGCACGAAGTGGACGCGATCTCGGACCAGGTCGTCCTGCTCAGCAACGGCTATGTCGTGGCCGAGGGGCAGATTCACGGCGTGCGCGAAGAAATCCACGAACACCCCATGCAGGTTCTGATCCGCTGCAACAAGCCGGGCGACTTCGCCTCGCGAGTCTTCCAGCAGGACTACATGGTGGAGGCGAGAATTCTTCCTGACGGCCAGGGCGTGCTGGTGAAAACGCGGGACGCCGACCGCTTTTATCTGCTGCTGAATCGCATCGCCCAAAGCGGAATCGAAATCGAGTCGGTTGCGCCTGCCGACGACGACGTCCTTTCCGTCTATGAGTATCTGATTGGCGCGGAGGAACCCACCAAATGAGCTCGAGCCGGCTGCCTTGGGCGCTCTGGCGAGCGCAAATTCTGGCTATCCTCCGCCTGGAGGTGCGAAAGAGCTTCTTCACCAGGCGCGGCTTCTGGATTTACTTCCTGGCCTTCGCGCCTGTGGTGCTCTACGCCGTCCATTCTTTCGTCGAATTGAAGAACGGAGCGCGAGGAGACCTTGGCGATGATACCCACATTTTTGCCGCCATCTTCCAATTCTTCTTTCTCCGCCTCGCCGTCTTTTTCGGCTGTGTGGGGATCTTCGTGAACCTATTTCGCGGCGAGGTGTTGGAGAAAAGCTTGCACTACTATTTCCTCGCGCCGGTGAAAAGAGAGGTGCTGCTAGTCGGAAAGTTTCTGTCCGGCCTGCTCGCAGCGGCGGTCATCTTTGGTTCCAGCACGCTTCTCCAATTTGCCGCAATCTACTGCTACTTCAGCTCGAACACGCTTCAGGAGTACCTCTTCCATGGGCATGGTCTCGAGCACCTCGCGGCTTACCTTGGCGTTACGCTGCTGGCCTGCGTCGGTTACGGCAGCGTTTTCCTGGCGGCGGGCCTGCTTTTCCGCAACCCGCTCATTCCCGCTGTGGTCGTGCTGGTGTGGGAGGCGGTGAACGGCTACTTGCCTGGGCTATTGCAAAAGATGAGTGTGATTTTTTACTTGAAGTCGCTTTGCCCTGTCGCCATACCGGAAGGGATCAACGCGGATCGGAGCAGCCTGCTTGCGCTGATTGCCGTCAATCCAACCCCGGCTTCCCCCGCCGTGGCTATTCTGGGCCTGCTGATTTTGTGCGTAGCCGTAGTCGCCTTGTCCAGCCTGCAAGTCCGCCGCATGCAGATTGACTATGGGGCGGAGTGAATGGTGTTGTAAATTGGAGATGTGATGCCAGCGCCACCGAGCGATACCCACCCAGCGGCTGAGAGAGTACAGATCCGGGAGGTGGGGTGAGGCTTGCCCGCCCCGGGGCGCGGTGCCTGGCCTTCCCTACAACAAGTCCAACTCGTAGCTCATGGGAACTACAATCTCGGCAGCTCCTGCGAAGCGTTGCGCGCGCTCGATTGCCAGCAGCCCCTGCGGGCGCACCTTGGCGAGAAGTTCGGTGTAATTCGCAAACCGTTGTTCGGCGTTAAACGTCTGACGACGCCGAATGCCGAATTCTTCCATCACTGCGAAACTGCGGGCGACTTTGCTCTCTTCCGCGCCGTAGTAAATCCATTCCGAGCCGGGCGAGTGGTCATACACCACGATATCCGGCGCCAGGGATTTGGCGTGGATCAGCGCCTTCTCGGGATCGTCCATCTCGTGCAAGCAAAACTCGAAATAAACCGCGTCCCCATGCAGCGTTAACTCTTCGAAGCTCGCGCCGACTACTTCGACGGAATCTTGCAGGCCTTTCGAAACAATATCTGCCTTCAGCTTCAGCAAAGCCCCGGCGTCCTTGTCGACGGCGATCAGCTTGCGCGCGGGGGTGGCTGGGTCAAGGAGTT
>Ga0326727_10002883_pt1 | contig 56828 bp, 50 predicted proteins | sample MB2enrmetagenome_FD_207643 | JGI IMG/M metagenome (GOLD analysis project Ga0326727, IMG submission 207643) | Lab enriched peat soil microbial communities from McLean, Ithaca, NY, United States - MB29MY | ecosystem: Environmental > Terrestrial > Soil > Wetlands > Peat | place: USA: New York... | reverse complement strand
AGCCACAGGAAGGCCGAGTAGCCATGGAGACGATGCGCGACATCCGCAACCGGATGAAGAGCGTCCGCCAGACCCTCCAGGTCACGGGCGCGCTCAAGCTGATCTCGACCTCGAAGCTCCGCAAGGCGCGACGTAGGCTCGAGGACACGCTCCCTTACTTCGACGGCATTTCGAACGCGATGCGCGACATCATCAGTCACTCCGAGGATAACGGCCAGAAGTGGTTCGACGCGCGCGAGAAGAAGCCGAACCGCAAAGTCGCGACCCTTGTAATAACCGCCGACATGGGCAAGGCCGGCGGATACAACCATCAGATCATACGCTTCGTCGAGGAATTCTGCCCAAAGGGTTCCCTTCTGTTGCCGATAGGCTCGGTCGGCAAGCGCTATTTCATGGAGAAGGATTACGTGCTCGTGGAGGACTTCACTACCACGAAGGAGCCGACCGTCTACGAGGCCAAGGAAATAGCGGCCTTCGCGGCAGCCGAGTTCCTCGAGGGCAAGATAGACGAGTTCAAGGTCGTCTATACGAAGATGCACTCCATCGTGAAGCTCGAGCCGACCGTGCAGACGCTCCTGCCCCTCGATGCCAAGGTCATAGCTCGGGAGCGCGGCCCGATGGGTGCGGAGGCCGCCGGCGAGGCCGAGCCTCCCTACAGTTACATGCCAAGCGAGGAGGGGCTCTTCGACGCCCTAGTCCCCCAGTACCTGAAAGGTGTCGTGTACGGGGCCCTCGTCTCGGCGTTCGCGAGCGAGCAGGCCGCGCGCATGACGGCCATGGATGCCGCGACCAAGAACGCGGACGAGATGCTGGACAGGCTCAGCTTGCGCTATAACCGCGCGAGGCAGGCTTCGATCACGAGCGAAGTCACAGAGATTGTGAGCGGCGCCGCGGCGCTGGAAGATTAAGGAAGGGCACTATGGGCGAATGCGTTGGAACGGTCGTGCGCGTGGCGGGCCCGATCCTCGACCTCAGGTTCGAGGGCGGCAGCTTGCCATCCATACTCGATGCGGTAGAGATAGAGAAGAAGGGCGGCGGCACAGTCCTCGCCGAGTGCGTCCTCCATATGGGCGACGGCATCGCCCGGTGCGTAGCCATGGAAGCCACCGAGGGGCTCTCGCGCGGGCTCGTCGCCCGCGGTACGGGCGCGCCGATTTCCGTCCCGGTCGGCAAGGAAGTGCTCGGGCGCATGTTCGACTTGGCAGGGCGTCCCATAGATGGCGGCCCGGCGGTCAACACTCAGCGCTCGCCCATCCATTGCGATGCGCCGGCCCTCGAAGACCAGAGCCCCAACGCCGAGATACTCGAGACGGGACTCAAGGTCATCGACCTCATCGCGCCCTACGCGAAGGGCGGTAAGATCGGTCTCTTCGGAGGCGCTGGCGTCGGCAAGACGGTCCTCATCCAGGAGCTCATCCGTAATATCGGAGCCGAGCACCATGGTTACTCCGTGTTCACAGGAGTTGGCGAGCGCAGCCGCGAGGGTAACGACCTCTGGAAGGAGATGAACGAGTCGGGCGTCGTCAAGAGCACCGCCTTGGTCTTCGGTCAGATGAACGAGCCTCCGGGGGCGCGCATGCGTGTCGCCCTCTCGGGGCTCACCATGGCCGAGCATTTCCGGGACGTCCTCGGTCAGGACGTGCTGCTCTTCATCGACAACATATTTCGCTTCGTTCAGGCTGGCTCCGAGGTTTCGGCCCTCCTCGGCCGCATGCCGAGCGCCGTAGGCTATCAGCCCACCCTTGCCAACGAGATCGGCGCCCTCGAAGAGCGCATCACATCGACGAAAAAGGGCTCCATCACCTCGGTACAGGCGGTCTACGTACCTGCGGACGACCTCACGGACCCCGCGCCGGCCACGACCTTCACCCACCTCGATGCGACAACGGTCCTTTCCCGCCGCATTGTCGAGAAGGGCATCTACCCCGCTGTCGACCCGCTCGCCTCCTCCTCGCGCATGCTCGATCCTAGAATCGTCGGCGAAGAGCACTATGCGGTCGCGACCAAGGTGCAGGAAATTCTTCAGCGCTATCAAGAGCTTCAGGACATCATCGCCATCCTCGGTATGGAAGAGCTCGGCGAGGAAGACAAGCGCACGGTCTACCGCGCGCGCAAGATCGAGCGTTTCTTCTCCCAGCCCTGCCACGTCGCCGAGCAGTTCACCGGCACGCCGGGCAAGTATGTCGCCCTCGCGGATACCATCAAGGGCTTCAAGGAGATTGCCGATGGCAATTGTGACGATATCCCGGAGCAGGCCTTCTTCATGGTGGGCACGATCGACGACGTCCACGAGAAAGCCAAGAACCTGTAGCGAAACGCCATGAATAACTTGAAGCGTTTTGCTTTGCGATTGCTCTGCGATCGCTCGATTCGAGGTATCTATGTCTGAGTTCGCTTGCGAGATATTGACGCCGTATAGACGTTTCTACTCGGGCAAGGCCGAATCCGTAACTTTCGTCACTTACGACGGCCAGATAGAGATATTGGCCTCGCACGAGAGCCTGGTTGCTCCCGTGCGTATTGGCCAGCTAAAGCTTGTCTCCGGTGGCAAGGTCAGGAAGGCTGCGATCACCGAGGGCTTCGCGCGAGTGAAGGGCGACAAGGTCGACCTCTTCGTCGACGCCGCCGAGTGGCCTGAGGAGATAGATCGCGAGCGCGCGGAAGCGGCTTTGGGCCGCGCTACCAAGCGCATCGCTGCCGAAACTATGGCTTGGCGTATCGAGGCCTCTCGCCGCGCTGCGGCCAGGGCCAATAATCGCATAGCCGTAGCGGGAGGGGAGCCCACTTCTCCTTCTCTCGACTCGGCGCAGTAGGCAATACTGCATTGTGCGAAACGGCCGTCTGCGCGGAAGCGCCGGACGGCCGTTTTATTTGTGCGCCTTTCGTAGCTCTTTTCCCTACGATTCCCCGGACTAGGTCGCCTCAATGCCTGTTCAAACGCCTCGATTCCAGTTTCTTGTGCAGAGGATGTGTAAGTTCCAGATCGCGACTTTCGGGGACGACACCTCCGCTAGGGGACGACTTAAGCTGACAGCTCCGCGATATAGCCCGTCCGGAGACAGGTGTCGAAGAGCTCGCGTGAGAGGAAATCTTCCTTCACGTCGTCCCAGTCCTCGTGGCGGAGGACTATCCGGACAAAGAAGCCACCCTCGGTCTCCTTGATGAGCTCGAGGAGGGAATGGTCCGGGCCTTCCGATTTGATTGCGAATTGCTTCATGCGCGTCTCCTTTATGCTATGAGTATCGGAGCGCGCGAAAATCGCCTTTAGCTTTTACATTTCTCTGGACCCGGAGGCGGTACGGCGGGCGAGCTCGACGTATTCCTCCGCGTGGGCGGCGAGAGAGGCTACTTCCTCGGCCGTGAGCTCGCGTACGACTTTGGCAGGACTGCCGAGGATCATCGAGCGAGGCGGAAAGGACTTGCCCTGAGTGACCAGTGCCCCCGCGCCGATGATGCTGTCCTCTCCTATGATCGCGCGGTCGAGGATGACTGCCCCCATACCGACGAGGCAGCGGTCGCCTACGGTGCATGCGTGCACGACGGCGCGGTGCCCGACCGTGACGCGCTCGCCGAGGACGCAGGCCTGGCCCGCATCGACATGGAGGACCGCCCCGTCCTGGACATTGCTCTTCGCCCCTACGCGGATCTCTGCTATGTCCCCGCGCAGGATGGCTCCGTACCAGACAGAAGAATCTTCGCCGAGCTGAACGCTCCCCGTTATGTCGGCGCTCTTCGCGACGAAGGCCACCTTCGAGATATCGGGCCTTGAGCCCTCGAAGCTTTGGACCATGTATAATCTCCTCTGTGCCTCATCATAGCCGCGCGTTTGTCTGCGCGCCAAGGGTGCGATATAGTCTGGCGCATGTGACAAAGCCCGATCGCCGCGATGCGATATCGTGGTTCCACGCGCCTTCGCCTTCAACATGGCTTCTCCCTCGGCACCGAGTTCATCAAGGACTCGCCTCATTGAATCATCCGTGATATACTAGCTGACCGTCTTTGAGCCTGCAGCAGGAGTGACGGGAAGGGAGCAGCATGAGCAGGGACGAGAACGCCGTCGAGCCCGGGTACTACAGCGCGTCCCTCGATCCGGAGCGAGCGGAGCGCCTAGTGCTTCGTTTCCCCGAATGCGAGCTGATTATCCTCCCCTCCGAGGACGGGATGGTTAAGCTCGAGCTCGAGCTCAACGGCAATCGGGCCCAGCTGCCTGGGTGGAAGCCTTCGATCCGACGGAGTGAGGGGATCCTCATAGTGGCCGACGAGCCTTACGATGAAGTTGTGGCCAAGGTCGCCAGGGTTCGGGTTCCTGCCTGCATCCGCGACATCGAGGCCCACGCGGTCTCGGGCTCCATCGAAATCAGGGATCTTGTCGTCGATCTCCTGGCCGACACCGAGTCGGGCGATATCCGCGTCTCCGGGGGCTCTTCGGTCGAGGCTTCTTCCTCCCAGGGCGGAGTCGAGGTCGAGGGCGCACGCAAAGTGAGTGCGCGCCTAGTCTCGGGCGCCCTCCGCTGCAGGGGAATCAGCGACTCCATCGACGCCGAGACGCAATCGGGGGACATCACCGTGGAATCTTCGGCGGGCAACGTCATCGCGCAGAGCGATTCCGGGGATATCTCTGTCCTCCATCCGGGAGGCAGGCTCAGAGTATCCGGAGGCTCTGGCGACGTCGAGCTCGAACTCCAGGGCCGTTTCGCTGGCGGCGAAGTGAGCACGACCACGGGTGACGTAAGTCTCGCCATCTCGGGCTCCGATCTCGAACTTCGTGCTGAGACCCTTTCAGGCAGGCTCGAAGCCCCTGGAGCCGAGCAGCCGATCACCACGGGCCCCCGCCGCTGCGCGCTCCGAGTAGGCTCTGGTGGTAGGCGGCTCCACATCAAGTCGGTTTCCGGCGATATCGAAATAGAGAGCTAGTCGAACAGCTTCTTGTATTCCTTGCGGTATAGCTCCGCGATGGCGTAGCGCTTGATTTCCTGCTTGGCCGATAGCTCTCTTCCTACCTCGAACGGCTTAGCGAGGAGAGCGAAGCGGAAGATGCGCTCGAAGCTTTTAAAGCCGTTCTTGGCGTTCACGAGCCCGCTTATCTCGTAATCGATCAATTCGACCACCTCTGGCGCCTGTAAGAGGCCTTCGTAGTCGACGATGGGGACGTTGTTCTCCTGGGCCCAGGTGCTCACCGCGTCCTGCTTGGGGACGATGAGGGCCGCTAGGTACCGTTGATCCTGACCGAGGACGACTGCCGCTTGGATGTACTCGCTCTCGAGGAGCTTCTGCTCGATGGGCAGGGGCTCGACGTTCTCGCCTCCCCGGAGCACGATCGTGTCCTTCGCCCGCCCCGTTATCTTGAGGAGGCCGTCGCGGGTGAGCATGCCGAGGTCTCCCGTATCGAGCCAGAGGTTCTCGTCTATGGCCTTCGCGGTCAGCTCGGGTTTCTTGTAGTATCCGAGCATGACCGAGGGGCCTCGCGCCAGGATGAGGCCCTTCTCGCCCGGGCCGAGCTTCTCGCCGAGTTCGTCGACTATCTTGAGCTCCGTACCGGGAATGGGAGAACCCACTGTGCCGAGCACCGGATGGTACTGGTCGCGCACGCCGATGACCGGCCCGGTTTCGGTGAGGCCGTAACCCTCGAGGACGAGGATGCCGATCGCGCCGAAGAAGCGGTCGACCGAGGACGGCAGCGCCCCGCCTCCCGAGATGCCCGCAACGAAGCGGCCGCCCAGCTTGGCCTTGACCGTTCTGAAGACGATGATGCCGCCTAACGCACGCAAGGGGGCGATAAGCGCGAGCGGGATGAAGGCCCAGAGCATCTCGAGGACGCGCGAGCGGGGCGCGAACCTCGGCCTACGGCCGAGGAAGCTGTCCCGCAAGTACGCGTAGCTCTCGCCAATGCCGACGAAGAAGGCGAAGAGGGTTTTCTTCACTGGGTTTTGGTTCTTTAGTGTGCGATAGATCCCGTCCTTCACCGATTCCCAGATGCGCGGCACCGAGGTGAGCCACTGGGGCCTTATCGCCTGCATGTCGGCGAGCATCACCGATCCTATAGGCTTCGAGTAGGCGGTACTGGCTCCGCAGGCGATGACGATGTACTGGCAGGCCCGCTCGAAGGCATGCCAGATCGGGAGGACCGAGAGGAAGACATGTCCGGGCTGGATGTGGAGGATATTCGGCAGGTAGTCGGTCTGGTGGAGGAAGTTGCCGTGGCTGAGCATGACGCCCTTGGGCTCGCCCGTCGTGCCCGAGGTGTAGATGATGGTCGCGAGCTCTTCGCGCTTCCCGGCGGCTACCGCGTCGCGGTAGCCGGTCGTCCTCGCGGCTGCGCGGAGGCGACCAAGTTCGCAGACTTCGGCGAAGCTCCGCACGACCAGACCGCACGACTCGGCCTTGGCCTTCGCGGCTGCGGAGGGCGGGTCGAAGAGCAGCGCTTCCTTCAGAGTGGGCATCTGGGCCTTATGCGCGACTACCTTCGCGAGTTGTTTCTCGTTCTCGAAGATCGCCAGGTGGCACCCGCTGAAATCGAGGATATACTCGATCTCTTGTTCCGTCGCGTCGCATCCTCGAGGAACGTCGGCGGCGCCCATGCCGAGGATGGCGAGATCGGCGACCAGCCATTCGCTGCGATTGTCCGAGATGAGACCTATGTGATCGCCCTTCGTCACACCGAGCTCGAGGAGGCCGGCCGCGAAGACCTCGATGTCCCCGAGGAGGGCGCTGTAGCTGCGGCTCTGAAACTCACCATTCTTATTCTTCGAATACTGCACGGGGAGCTCGGGATATGCAGCTACCTTTTCGAGGAACATCTGGGGAATGGTGTCGGCCATATCCTCTCCTTACAAGCCGTGTTTGAACATTTACAATTTAACGGAAAGTGTAATGCTGTTCAAGGCGTAGGACAAGGAGATGTAATGTTATTCTGTGTAAACCTTTATACGATCAGTGGAGACCTCTTGAAAATACGCATCGAGTTCGCGACGCATAGAATCGAGGTCTCTCGCGTTCACGAGCTTCCACTTTATGTAATGAGCATAGCTAAAGTTGTCCGCATAGTAAAAAAAGAAGCGCTGCGCTCTGGTAAGGCGAAATTCCTCGATGAGCCTTCCTTCGATGAGGTCGAGCATCCTCAGGGCAGTCGCGCGGAGGTCTACCTCCATGCTGAACTCCGGATCCTTTTCCTTGCCGCGGAGGAGAGCGAATATCCATGGCCTGCGCACCGCCTCTCGTCCGATCATGATGCCTGCAGGCTTGGCCTCGTCCTTGCGTTTACGGTAATCGCTCCAGCTTCGTATGTCGCCGTTCCCGATTATCGGGATAGGCATCTCCTGGACGAGGCGGGCCACGTAGTCCCAGCGTCCCTGGCGCCTGAACTTCTGCGCCTCTAGCCTGGGATGGACGGCCACGTACTCGACGCCTGACTCGGCGAGACCGCGGACGAAATCCGCGAGCGCTTCGTAGTCGTCTTCCTGCCCTAGCCGTATCTTGGCGGAGAGATGCTTGTCCCAGGCCGCACGAGCCTCTCGGACGAGGGCGAAGGCCCTCTCGGGCTCGCGCATCAAGGCTGCGCCACCGCCTGTCTTGGTTATGTGGGGAGCTGCACAACCGAAATTGATGTCCGCTCCGAAAACCTGCCCCGTTTGTTCCTGTTTGTCCTTGAGCATCGCGAGGGCCTCGGACAGGCGCTCGCTCTTGGCTGTGAAGAGCTGGTAGACGACCTTCGACGGATCGGGCCCCGAGTCCAAGTAGCAGTTCTCGTAGGGCGAGCCTGAGACGGCCGCTCCGGCGCTGGCCATCTCGGTGTAGGCGAAATCGAGCCCTCCGAACTCGAGGATGAGCTCGCGGAGGGCTCGGTGCGAGAGGGCTACCATAGGCGCGAGGAAGAGGGCGTCCCTGGAAAAGAGCAAAGGCGTTATCGGAAAGATAGATTTGTTTCCTGACATCGTAGATGGAGAGTCTAAGCGAGAGGAAGACTTTCGGAAAGGTCTCCCCTCTCGCGCTCTGACTACTGCGCGATCTTGACCGCTACCCCGTTGAGTCCGATCGTGTAGGTCGCATGGCCGAGATGTTCGTGGAGAAAGCTTAGTCCGAAGAGAGCGGCGCCGCCAGCGCAGATGCCTCCGAACACAAGGGGAATCGTCGAATCAGAGGATGACGACGCGCTGGGCGAGGTGTTTTCCGCGACAAAGGCGAGGCAGGCTCCTGATAGAACGGTGGTATAGAGGCCCAGTGTGCGCTCGAAGCTGACCCATTGGAAGTCTGCAGAGCTGAAGTCGTCGATTGAGACTTTGAGCTTGGCCACTGCGTCGCCGCCCTGCTGCGCGGCGGCACTCTTCAGGTCGGGGCTGATGTCGACCACGCTCTCCTTGTCCTTGAGGGGAACGACTACTTTTTTGGTTATGGATATTGGCGTGAGGGTTTTGTAATCGCCCTCGCCGACGGAGGCACCGTTGATGAATAGGGAAGAGGAGGCCGAGGTCGGAAGGCTCGGGTCGACGCCTTTGAAAACCAGCTTTTGGTTAAGAGTCGTGCAGGAGGCGAGCAGCAGTACGGTGAGAAGGCTTGTCGGTAGTATGAGCTTTTTCATGGTCTTTCCTTATTTCTTAGCGGCCGGAACGAAGGCGTCTGCGCTCAGCATATAGCTCTTCGAGCTCATGAAGAACGAATCGAAGAGATTTACGTTGAAGTTAAGGCTCTCCACCCCGACCCACTGCGGATCGTTGATCAGGAGACCTTGCATCTGCATCCCGAGGGGTGAGTTCTGATTGGAGGACATAGTGCTGGTGACGGTCGCCGTCGCCCCGCCGTTCCTGGCCGTGGCGGACGTCGTTAGGCTTTGGTAGCCGGCTTGGTAAGTGAGGGTCTTTCCCTTTACCGCGGTCTTGTCGATCGCATTGAGCATGACCGGAGTATCCGAGTTGGACAGATCCAGCGTGAGTTGCTCTTTCGGAAAGCTGCTGCACGAGGCAGCGAGGATCGCCACAGTTCCAGCCAATGCGAGAAGTTTGGAAAGTCTACAGAGCTTCATGAAACCTCCTAGTTTTTACACCTTGAATGCATCAGGATAATTTTACATACCATAAAAATGGGACATTGCATAGCATCGTCTGCTGCTTTGCCCCATCATTGACCTCGGGGATGCGAACGGGGTATAACCTCCAAGCACCCCGCTCCGAGCCCCCCGTCCGGGGAAATTCACTGTCGTAAGGGTGGGCTCAATAATCGGAGTTACGGACTCTGGAGGACATTGTATGAGCGTTAAGATCAGGCTTAAGAGATTCGGCACCAGGATGCGACCCTTTTACCGCATCGTAGTCATGGATTCCCGCGTGCCGCGCGACGGCGTCTGCCTCGACGAGATCGGGCTCTACCACCCGATCGAGAAGGAAGAGAAGCAGATCGTCCTCGACGAGACCAAGGTGAAGGAGTGGCTCTCCAAGGGCGCCCTCCCCACAGACACTGTCCGAGGCCTTCTCAATAAGAAGGGCATTCAGATTAAGAGGTAGATCGTGGAACGCGATCTCATCGAATACATCGCCAAGTCCCTCGTCGACGACCCGGCCGCGGTATCCGTGCAGGTAGTCGAGGCTGACAAGTCCACGGTGCTCGAGCTCAGGGTGGCTGCCGATGATATCGGTAAGGTGATAGGTAAGCATGGTCGCATTGCCAAGGCTATGCGCACCATCCTCTCCGCCTCCTCCGGCGCGGCCGACAAGCGCGTCGTCCTCGAGATTCTCGACTAAGCGTTTCGTGGACAAGGACTTTCTCACGATAGGTCGCCTCGGTGCTCCTAAGGGGATCCGGGGCGACCTTAAGTTGCAGTCCTATTCGGGCGAGTATGCTCATTTCCTCAAGCTGAAAGAGGTCGAGCTGCGCCAGGCGGAAGATGCTCCCCCGGGCGCTGCGCCCCGAAAGCTCAAGCTCAAGGTTCTGCGTATCGACGATGCCTCAGGCAGCCCCACGATAGCCTTCGAGGGCTATCCCTCGCCCGAGAAAGCTCGCGAGCTCACCGGCCTCGAGATCATAGCGCCGCGCTCAGGCGCGGCTCCTTTAAGGCCCAATGAGTGGTACGTAACCGACTTAATCGGCCTCTCCCTCGTCGCCGCCCATGGCTCTCCGGACGGGGGCAGGGTCTACGGCCGGGTGCGTTCCGTTCTGGAAGGCGGCGCAGACCCTTGGCTCGAGGTCCAGCGAAACGCCAAAGACGTTTCGACTGCGCTCGTGCCATTCCGCAAGGAGTTCGTCGGCGATGTAGACCTAAAGGCCGCCACGATCGAGCTTCTCGCCCCGTGGCTCCTCGACGAATGAAGATAACCGTCCTCACCCTGTTCCCCGAGATACTTCGCGGCTTCTTCGAGAGCTCCATCATGGCCAAAGCGGTGGAGAAGGGGCTCATGTCCTATGAGCTCGTCAACATCCGCGACTACGCCACGGACAAGCACCATAAGTGCGACGACGAGGTCTTCGGTGGCGGGGCCGGCATGCTCATGCTGCCCGGCCCCTTGAGCCGCGCCTTGGAATCCTCCGGCGTCGCGCCTAAGGACGCGCCGCGAGCGGCCGACGGCCCCGCGGGCAAGCGGACGATCTTCGTTACGCCCTCGGGCAGGCTCTTCAACCAGGCTATGGCCGCCGATTTCTCCCGCGAGGAGGATCTCGTCATCGTCTGCGGCCATTACGAGGGGGTGGATCAGCGGGCGATCGACCGCTACATTACCGACGAGATCTCTATAGGCGACTACGTCCTTTCCTCCGGGGAGATAGCCGCTTTAGTCCTCGTCGATGCAATTTACAGGCTTGTGCCCGGTGTCATCAAGGGAGAGTCCCTGCTCGAGGAGAGCTTCGCGGGCCCACTTCTCGAATATCCCCAGTATACACGTCCCTCGCTTTATGATACTCTACAAGTCCCTGAAGTTTTGACTTCGGGGCACCACGCGAATATTGCCCGATGGCGGCTCAAGGAAAGCTTGAAAAAGACCCTTGCCTACCGTCCGGAGCTTCTCGCGGCCGAGGGGCTTCCTTCCGAAGTTCGGAAGCTACTGCGCGAGATATTAACCGAAGGGGGAGAGCATGAACCTCATACAGAAAATCCAGGCGCCGCAGATTAAGGCGGGGCCCCTAGGATTCAAAGTCGGCGATACGGTGAAGGTCCACTTCAAGATCGTCGAAGGCAAGACGGAGCGCGTTCAGATCTACGAAGGTCTTGTAATAGCCATGAAGAACTCCGGCATCGGCCAGTCTTTCATGGTGCGCAAGATCTCCTACGGCGTCGGCGTAGAGCGCGTCTTCCCCGTTAACTCGCCCAGGGTCGAGAAGGTCGAAGTGGTTCGCGCCGGCAAGGTACGCCGCGCCAAGCTTTATTACATCCGCGGCAAGGTCGGCAAGAAGTCCAAGGTCAAGGTCCTTCTCCCGGGTGCCGGAAGTAGCGCCAAGAAGGAAGAGACCGCTCAGGAAGTCAAGGCGTAAAATGCCTTCGGGGCAGGCTCCCCTCGGGGCTGTTGGCCCGAATTCCGCTTCTTCTCTGCGACTCGTCGATACGGGCGCCGGCCGGGCAGCAAGCCTCAAGGCCGGCGCTTTCGTATCTTTGACCGTCCGCGAAAGGCTCGGTGGCGAGCTCTATGCTGTCTCAATAGGCTCGCGCCTCTTCTCTGCCTCCTCTTCCTCTCCCCTCCAAATAGGCAGTGTCCTCAAGGCCCGCGTCGAGCGCTCTGGCGACGAGTTCCTTTTGCGCCTCGTTTCTAAAGGCCGGGCCGATCGCGGCGTCGCGATCTCCCGCGCGTTTCCCGCCGCCGACAGGGCTGCCTCCCTTCTCGCCGCCGCCGGGTTGCCTGGAGACGCTGCCGGTCGCATAGCCATCGCCGCCCTCCTCAGCGCTGGCCTTTCGCCCGAATCCAGAGCACTTGGACGTGTGCGCCTTGCCGCCCTCCGCGGCGCGGGTGAGGGGAGAGACGAGGAGTACGCTGAGCTCGCCGCGCGGATGGAAGAGAAGGGCATGACTGCGGAGGGCGACGCCCTCGATAAGCTGTCCGCTCTCGGGGACGGACGCACCGGTTCCCGCTCAGGCGAGGGAGGATCAGACGGGCAAGACGACCCGGGCGGCGGGGAGGCCCCGCGTTCTCCTAACTCTAAGCTCGCCGATCAGAGCCTCGACCGCGATTTCGAACTCGAGGTTCCTGAAGAGGATCTGCCCGCTGTCCTTGGCTCCCTCATACACGCGATAGTCACGCGCGCGGGTGACGAGGCCGCGACGGCTCAGGAGGCATCGCAGCTCGTGCTCTTCAACTGCCTCCAAGGCAAGGAGGGCGGCTGGGTCCTCGCGCCTTTTCGTTTCACTTTGGGCGAGGTTGATTTCGCCGGAAGCTTTCGTATACAATTACCCTACCTTCGTGGAGGCGAGGGACATTTTGAGGCTTATTTTAGCGCTTCGCGTGCTTCGTCCCGCGTCTCGCTGCCTGAAGCGAGGGGCGAGGATTGGTCGTTCTTTTTAAATTTTGGCGGACCGCGCCCGAACTCGCTCCGCCTCGTCATGCCGAGCAAGGGCAAGCTTCCTCCCAATCGCGTCGGCGGTTTTTCTTCCACGCTGGCTTTTTCTTCCTGCGCTCTCGCAATACGCGAGAAAGGGGAAGACGGGCGGCCTTCGAGGACGCTCGATACTGGAGGCTTCGATGCCGATGCGTAATAAAGGGAAGGCAGTCGCCCTCCGCTACTGGGCGGGCCTTCCCGCTCCCTTCCTTTCGGCCAAAGCCGAGGGGCGAGCGGCCCTCCGCTTAGTCGCGATTGCGAAGGAAGCGGGAGTCCCTGTCGTCGAAGACGCGAGCCTGGCGGACGCAGTCTTCCCTCTGGACCTGGGAGAGTACGTGCCTGAAGAGTGCTTCGAGATAGTAGCCAAGGTGTTCGCCTTCGTGGCGTCGATAGAGGATATATGAAGAAAAGGATCGCCCTGGATCAGATCAAGGCCGGCTCTCGTTTCTCCGAGGACGTCTTTATCGACGAAAAAAATCTCCTCGTGCCGGGTGGCGTAGCCGTCAAGCAGAAGGATATCGATAGCCTCAAACGTTGGGGCGTAGCCTTTGTCATCACCGAAGGCGGCCTCGTCGAGGAGAGCGCCAAGCCCGCACCCAAGGATTCCCAGGCGCCCAAGGCCAAGCCGCAGAGCTTCTCGGGCAGCCGCGAGCTCTACCTCCGTTATACCGAGCTCGTTGACAGACTCGCCCAGATTTACGATAAGATCCGCAAGAACGAGGCGGTCGAGTCCAAGGCCGTCGATCAGATAGCTCAGGGCGTCCTCGCCCTCGTTCGCGAGGAGAGGGACTCGGCCATAGCGGCCATACTTGGCGCGCCGAACTCGGGCTCCGATCTCGCCCGTTCGGGCGTGAATGTCGCCATACTCTCTACGGTCATCGGCATCACGCTGAAGCTCCCTCCCTACAGGCTCGCTTACCTCGCTGCGGGCGCCCTCTTGCACGACTCGGGTATGCTCAGGATCCCCGACTCGATCGTCAAGAAGAAGGGCCAACTCGCCGAGGACGAGGCGCAGAAGATCCGCGCCCATCCCCTCCTCTCCTACAGGATCATCACGAAGGAGCTCATGTACCCCGACGACGTGGGGCTCGTCGGCCTGCAGCACCACGAGAGGTGGGATGCCGAGGGTTATCCCCGCAAGACCGCGGGCGATGCGATCGACGTGCTCGCGCGCATTGTCTCGGTAGCCGACGCCTTCGAGGCTATGGTGAGCGAGAAGCCTTATCGCAACTCGATGATCGGCTATGCCGCCATGAAGGCCCTCCTGTCCGACAACTCGAGGCGCTTCGATCCTGACATCCTTAAGGCCTTTATTAAGAGCATGGGTATCTATCCCCTCGGCTCGACCGTCATGCTCAATAATGCCGCGATCGCCAGGGTCATCGAAACCCATCCCGACGCCCCTCTGCGCCCCAAGCTTCGGGTCATCGTGGACGAGTTCGGGAAGAAATACGAAGGTGACGAAGGCGACGTCGTCGATCTCGTGGCCGAGAAGACTCTCTTCATTGCCCGCGCCCTCGATCCCAAGGAGCTCGCCGGCCAATAGGCCGGCGCAGCCAGTAGTCCGAGGCAGTCAGTAGTTCGGCTCAGGTTAATGAAAGCTTCACGCTTCGAGCGCGGGCGCGCCGGAGAGGGCATCGCCGCGGCCCGCCTCGAGGCCGAAGGCTGGTCCATCGTAGGGCGGAACTTCCGCTGGGCCGGCGGCGAGATCGATTTGATCGCCGCCCGAGAGGGTCTTGTCGCCTTCGTCGAGGTCAAATCCTGGGAAACCATGGGGCCCGAGGAGCTCGAAAAGGCTATCGGAGCGGATAAGCAACGTAGAATCATCGAAACGGCTAAAATCTTCCTCTCTCGGCATCGAGAATATAATGGCTGGAGCATTCGATTCGACGTCATCCTCGTAAGCGGAGGTGAAGTCGTCGAGTGCTATCCTTCGGCCTTTACGGGAGAGCTATGACGAGCCGGACTAGACAGGAACATGCATCAAAGAATGAGCGCGCGGAGCTCGGCCAGACGAAGAGCCGTTCTGCGGGAATGGCCGTCGCCCGAGCGGTGGCTAAATGCCTTGCCCCGGGCTCCGCGAAGGGTGGGGGAGCGAGCGCGGCTATGGCTTCGGTCCCCGGCTCCGCACCTCTTGTCGCCCCGAGGACTAACCGCGCATCAGACGGTGCCGCGCGCGGCGTCCGCCGCGCCGCTTCTCCGCGCTCCGATCAAGCGCGCATCGCCGAGCTCAAGGTGAAGCTTCGCGATGATGACTATATGAACGGAGCCATACTGAGGATCGCGACCGTTTTGAGCGCGCGTCTCACCCTAAGGTAAAAGCGAGGCGATGCTCCGCTAAATTATCCGGCCCTTCGCGAAATCGCGAAAAAGTGCTATTGTGAGACACGCCTCCCAAGGCGGAAGGAGTGCCCGATGGCCGACGACAAACCCGAGAACACGAGCGGAAAGAGTGGTCCTGAAGGACAGCGCAGGGATAGTCGCGGCAGCAGGCATAGAGGCTTTAGGCCCCGCCATGGCGGAGCCCAGGGGGCCGCTCATGAAGCTACTCCCCGCGAGAACGAGGCCAAGGCTTCCTCAAATGGCGGTCTAGCTGAAGAGCGAACAACTGCCCAAGGCGGCCGCGAAGGCCAACGCCCCCAGCTCCGACAGGATGCATCGCGTCAAGACGCGGCGCGCAGCATGCCGCTCTGCCCCCTTTGTGGGAAGCCGGTTTACGATCTCTCGACCGCTCTTACCGCGGGCCGCGAAGCGCCCGAGCCCGCGCACTTCGACTGTGTCCTTGATCGAGTGATTGCCTCCGAGACCCTCACCGCAGGCGAAAAAATTGTCTATCTCGGATCGGGATCATTTGGCGTCGTCGTGTTTAAGGATAAAAACGAGAGTTCTTTTTCAGTCGTCCGCCGTGTTCAATGGGAAAAAGAGGGAGAGAAGAAGGATTGGCGCAAAGTGCTTTCCGCGAGGATCGTGTCGATCTAGCGCGGCCGTCCCTTCTCTCCCAACCTACCTCGCTCAGGGGGCGCTCGACTCCGCGCTCGCCGCCCCTTTGAGTTTCCATAACTCCGCGCAGACCGCCGCCGGCATGGAACTCCAGCCTTGGAGCATGCCACCAGGCTCGTGTGCGGGAGAGTAGTACTCGATCGGCGTCAGCCAGCCCCGCGAAATGCCGTATTCCCACCACCGGAGGAGAGCGTAGCGCCATTCGGGCCGTCCTCGCTCGAACAAGGCCGCCGCATATACGCCGTCCCAATACGGCCAATCGGACCCATTGTGGTAGTTGAGCGGCAAACTCGATTTGCCGAAGAGGTCAGAAGCCTTGCTGTAGGCGGGATAGGCGCACATCACTCCCCAATCGCCGTATGATTGACCTTTATTGTCTCTGGTGATGAGACAGCGGGCCGCATCGAGGAGGGGCCCAATCTTGTCTTCATCGACAAGCCTGTAGCGAAGAGCAACGAGGCTGTCGATCGAGAAGTGCCCTTCGACGAAGCCTGGCCGACAATAGTCGATGAAGTGCCCTTCCTCCTTGTCCCAGAGCCGCCCGTTCAGCGCGGCGCGGGCCTCTTCCGCCCGCAGTGCGAAGGTTCGGGCAGCCTCCGGTTCAGCCCTGTGCGCCGCAATCCGCGAAACTGCGGCGAGGGCTGCGGCGTACAGGGCCTGGTCGTAGGCCACGTGGCTGCTGCGCTTGACGTTGTCGGCCCAGTCGTTGGCCTCATGGGGCTTCTCGAGGAGACCGTCGCTCTCCTGGGCGACCAAGCGGTCGGCGGCCGCCGCGACGAGGCTCCAGAGCGCGACGCGCCGCGGCTCGCGGTCCACGCCGGACCAGAGCGGGATGCTCTCGTCTAGGATGTCCCACTGACTGGTGGCCTGGGCGTACTCGGAGACGAGGAGGATGAAGAAAGAAGGCGAGTCGAGATGGTCGGGGAGCCAGTCCAGGCTCTCGACGCGTTTGCCCGCGTGGTCGCGGAGCACGTGCGGGGCGAATACCCCGCTTGGGCAGCGGCCATCCTCGTGGACGCCTCGGGCGAGCGACAGTATGTGCCGCCTGACGAGGCTCGGCTTGAAGGCGAGGAGGACCTGCGCGGTCCAATAGCCGTCGCGGAAGTAGAGCCGCGGAGGATAGCCGTAGTCGGGGCCTGCGACGAGCCCCGCGAAGCCCTCGGGGAATTCCTTGTACATGGATACCGCCGCGTTGAGGCCGGCCACGAACATCGACTTGACCAGGATGTCCTCGCTCGCGCACTGGCCGAGGAGCCAGCGGCCGTAGTCTCGCGTCGACTCGAGCGCCATGCTAGCCTCGCTCGCTCCGAGCCCTGCCAGGCTCCCTTCTCCCTCGGCGAGGACCCAATACAGCTCGAACCCCTCGCCGGGCCGGAGCGTGGTCTCGAATTCGACAGAAACCTGCTTCCCCCGTCGCCGGACGAGCGAAGGCTCGCCAGAAGCGCTCCAGACGAGTTTTTTTTTGCCGCGGGTCAGGATGCGCCCATTGGAATCGAGGGACAGGCTGCGTGCGACGTAGGGGCGGATAATCTTCGCGCCCGAGCGTGCCCACCAGTCGGCTGTTCCGGGCAGAAGGGCGAGGAGTCGCGCCCAGCGGTCGTCGATCCTCGCCTTGAGCGAGACTTCGGGCAGGACTCCGATGTCGAGTCTGAGCGAGGAGCGAGCCTCCTCGGCCGAGTCATTTTTCAGGCATAGCCGCTGATAGATGGATGGCGAGGAGCCGTCGAGGAAAGAATCGAGCTCGGCCTCGATCTTTCCCTTCTTCGCGCGCAGTTCCCATAGTCTGCCGATCGCCCTTCCCGAGCCGAACGGCAGCTCCGTGCCATCTATCTTTAGCTCCATCCTCCATGCGCCGAGGTCGAATCCTTCCACGAGGGAGCCCCTGCGGAGCGATCCCCTGCCGTCGAAGGTCGCGAATACTCTCTCGTTGCCCATGTCGAAGCGTGAGAGTTCTGTCGGTCCGTCCACCGAGAGGCTCCCGTCGGCCTCCGGTCTCGCGGGGGGAACGGCCTGTGGCCGCTTTGAGTCAATGCTTCCGCGCACAGTCTTCAGCCCTTGACCGCGCCGGATGTGAGACCGGCGAGGAGGTAGCGCTGGAAGAAAATTGCCAGCAGCATGGGGGGCAGACTGGCGATTACGCCGGCCGCGCTCATGAGGGCGTAGTCCGTGTAGTGCCGGCCGACGAACATTGATATGGCCACGGTGACAGTTCGGGTCGTGTCGCTTGACGTGAAGATAAGTGGGATCATGAATGCGTTCCAGCTTTGCATGAAGGTGTAGGTTCCGGCCGCGAACAGGCCGGGCAGGGAGAGAGGCAGTACGACCTTGCATATGACTTGAAGCCTCGTGGCGCCGTCGACCAAAGCCGCCTCCTCGAGCTCAAGTGGTATGCCCTGGAAGTAGCCGCGCAGAATCCAGATGACGAAAGGCATATGGATGGCGGAGAGGAGGACGATCACCGTGCCTAGCTTGTCCAACAGTCCGATCTTGCTGAGAATCAGGAAGAGGGGGACGAGGAGCACTACAACGGGGAGCATCTGTACGAGGAGCATGAAGTAAATCAGCTTGCTCCCGAAACGGGATTTGAAGCGGGCCGTCGCATAGCCTGATAGCGTCCCGAGGGCTAGACAGATGAAGGTGACGCAACAACTCACGATGAGGGAGTTCCCCATCGCGTAACGGAAGGCGCGGAGGGTGGATTCGGTGAGGGTGGAGACAGTGGAGCCCTTTCCTCCGCCTGTAACGAGCTCCCCGTACTTGGAGAAGTCGGGCGGCCACGGCAGCCAACGTGGAGGCCGGGCGAGGAGGTCTTTGGGCTCGGAGAGGCTTGAGGTGATGAGCCAAAGTACGGGGCCGAGTACGAAAAGCAGGACGAGAAGCACGAGGACTGCCTGAAGGGCCGCACCTGCGAAGTTGTGACTTCTCTTTCGATCGGAGTGACTCATTGGGATACCTCCTCCGCGCGCGTGATCTTGCTGTAGAGAAGCGCGAGAGCTCCCGTCGCGAGCGCGATGATCCAGGCGAGGGCCGAGGCATAGCCGTAGTCGAGTGACGTAAAGGCCGCCTGATAAAGGTAATAGCCCGTCACCTGGGTGGAGTCCGCTGGGCCGCCGCCCGTTAGGATGTACACGAGGTCGAAAAGGCTGAACGCGTCGATCGTCTTGAGGATCAACGAGATGAGAGTCACAGGCAGGAGGAGGGGGAAGGTAATTCGCCAGAAGGATCTTGCGCGAGTCGAGCCGTCGACGCTTGCGGCCTCGTAGAGCTCCTTCGGGATGCCCTGGAGCCCGGCGAGGTAGAGGAGGGTCAGCATCGGGACCGAGGCCCAGAGGTTCGCCAGCGCCACCATGAAGAGTGCCCGGGAAGGGTCTATGAGCCAAGGCTCGTAACTCGAGATGATTCCTAGCTGATAGAGCAGGCCGTTGAGTGCCCCGTAGTGCGGGTCGAAGATCCTTGACCAGAGGAGCCCTTGGACGGAGCCCGGGATGACCCAGGGCACGATGAGCAGGCCGCGCACGAGGCCCCTGCCTTTGAAGGGGCGGTTTAGGATCAACGCGAAGGCCATGGATATGGGGATTCCCAAGCCAATGCCGATGGCGGCCAGGTAGAGCGTGCGGCCGATCGCCGCGGCGAAATCCGGGCTGGAGAAGGCCTTCGCGTAGTTTTCGAACCATACGAACTTGACTCCGAGCCAAGGAGCTGTCGCGTGGAGATCGAACAGGCTTATAGCGAGGGAATAGCCCAGTGGAACAAGGAGGAGGCCGAGAATAAGCGCAAAGCTCGGCGCCATGAGAAGCCCGGCGCTCATTGAATCGCGTCGGTGCAGGGAAACGGTTTGGGACACATCAGTCTCCTCAGCGAGCGGACCCTATCAGGGACTGCCCAAAATAGAAAACAATGCGAGAAGAGCGAAACCGCGGACATACGCTAGCCCACACGAAGCTATGCCATTTCAGGTAACTTGCGAAATTCCTTCGTGGGTGTTTCACGTTTGTCCGCGGTTATCGCCATCAAAAGACTTCTTGGACAGCCCCTTCGGGTTCGTTTATTTAGAGTACTTGGCCTCGAGCTCGCGAGTGTACTTAGCGAGTTCGTCGAGGGCCTGTTGGGCTGTGGCCTTTTTGGCGAGAACGCGCTGCACAGCCTCCTGCAGCGCGGCGGACCACTCGCTGTAATAGGGCAGGGCCGGTCTGATCACCAAGTTCTCGGCCTGCTTGGCCATGACAGAGCCGCCGGCCGCGCTCAATTTCGCGACCACTTCGGGCGACTGTAGGACCGAGCGCCATCCGGTCGGCGCGCCTTCCTTGAGGAACAACTCCTTCTCGCCGTCGGGGCCGGCGAGCGCGAGCAAGAACTTCCAAGCGGCGTCCTTGTCCTTACAGGTCGACGTGATGGCCAGTCCCATCGGGCCCGCCATGGAGAAGGGACCACCGGCCCCGCTTGGGGCGAGTGCAATGTCGAACTGGCCCGCCATGGGGCTCTTCTTTGCGTCGTTCAGGTCGATGAGCGGTGTGCCCCAGAGGAAGGCGAATGCCCCCTGCCCGCCGGCGAGGAGATCCTGCCTCGTCCCGCCTCCCTTTATCGTGAGGGCTGCCGGGTCGACTATCTTCTGGACGTACATCATGTCGTACATCATCTGGAGTGCCTTTACTCCGGCGCCTTTGTTGAAGACGGGCTGGCCCTTCTCGTCGAAGAGCTTGCCGCCGAGGTCCGCCACCATCATCGCGTAATCGGAGGTTATCTGTTCGTAGCCCGCCCCCCAGGTGAAGACCATCGGGAAGTCAACGAGTTTCTTCGACTTCAGGGCTACGGACATTTTGATGAGTTCGTCCCAGGTGGCGGGCGGATGGTCGAATCCGGCATCTTTCAGCAGCTTCTTGTTGTAGACGAAGGACATCCACTCCGCCTTCCAAGGCAGAGCGAGGTATTCGCCATTGTAGTACACCCCTTCCTTCGCGAAGGGGAGTATGTCTTTCGCCATCTGCGGAGTGACGAATTTGTTGAGCGGCGTGACCCAGCCGGCAGCGGCATATTTGGGGAGGTCGATGATGTCGATGACGAAAAGGTCATAGCTAGAGACCTTGGCGGCGAGGGCTGTCTCGAGTTTGACGTTTACCTGGTCGGGCGGCGCCACTTCGACCTTCAGGGAAACGCCCGTCTTGGCTTGAGCGGCATTCTGCAGGGCGATCATCGCTTCGCTCTGGCCCTCGGGGTTGTCGATCATAGTGAGCGTCGTCTGCGCGCCCGCGAGGGAGAGCGTGCAGAGCGACAGTGCGATTAGAATCGCGAATACGGATCCTCTCATTGGGAAACCTCCTTAACGTGATCTATCACGACACGTGAATCCTTGAATAACTCGTCCGCCCCAACGTGGCTGTCCAGTAATTAGGCATACCGTTCGGGGGGACCTGTCCATGTGCCTAGCGCCGGCGCCTCCTTTCCCGATGGGCTTTTAGCCTTTCCTTGGGGTCGATTCGCGGATGACGAGCTCCATCGGCATCGTCAGCCTTCTCTGAAGCGGAGACTCGCCACGGATGAGCCCGATCACCATCTCCGTGGCCGCCTTCCCGAGTTCAAATTTGGGCGCCTTCAGGACGCTCAGGGGCGGGCTGAAGAATTGACTGTCGCCTCCGTCGTCGAGGCTGAGGAGGGCGAGGTCCCTGGGGACCCGTCGCCCGGTGGAACGAAGGGCGTCGAGCGTGTGAAGGCCTCGGTCCGTGATCATGGCGTCGACCGGCGGATCGAGGCGGAGCGCTGCTTCGATTTCGGCCACGGTCGGATCGTCTCGTGGTTCGTCGGGAATGAAGACGAGCTCGGAGGCATAGACCACCCCACTCTCGCGGAGCGCCCGGGCGTAGCCTTCGAGACGCTCGGCGCCGTAGCTGAAGCGTAGCGCTTGACCTAGGAAGGCGATCCGTTTATAGCCGTTCTCGCGTAGGTACCGAGTCGCCATGTATGTCCCTTCCTCGTAGTTCTGCTGCACGGAAAATACCTCTCGGCCAGAGACCCCGCGCGCGAGCAGCACGGCGGGGAAGCCCTGTTCGTTCAGCTCGACTATTATTTCGTCGGGGATGGAGCTTCCGAGGAGGATGATCCCGTCGACCGAGCGGGAGCGGCTCAGTTGGCGGTAGAACTGGCGCTGCCTGGCATGTTGGTGGTCGCCGAAGAGCAGGAGATTGTATCCGCTCGTCTCGGTAGCAGCGCTGATGCCCCGCACATAATCGAGGAAGTCGGAGCTCGCGAAGCTTGAACCGGTAAGGCCCGCGAGTATGAGGCCGATCGTATTCGTTTTCCTGTGCGCCAGATTACGGGCGGCCGTATTCGGCTGGTAGTCGAGTTCTTTGATCGCCGCGTGGACGCGCTTTTTTGTCTCTTCGTTGACATGCCGCGGGCCGTCGTTGAGTACGTAGGATACCGTGGCTGTTGAGACGCCGGCACGCTGCGCGACGCTCCGTATTGTTGGGGCTTTCTGTGTTTTCATTGCATCTAACCGGTTAGATTCTTACAGTCATTTTCCTCCTTCGTCAACAGAAATCGCCTACATGGACTTTCGCCTCGGTCTTCAGGCTGCACTTGTGCTACAGATCTATGATCCATTTCAGAAAATGAAATAAGTAATAGTTCGATATTGAAAAAAACATAAAGGAAACAGATTTGCTGAGCAATAAGTGAAAATTACCTCAATAGTTCAGAATTGTTCAAATAAAACACATGATTCCTCGCACACCCCTATTTACATCCATTTCAATATGCGATACGGTAGTTTTCAAGATTTTGAGAGGGCGAGGCAGAAGACGCATATGGATCGTTATGTCCTGTCGGCTTTAGTCCAGAACCACGCGGGTGTTCTCTCCCGAGTATCAGGCCTTTTTAGCCGTAGGGGATACAACATCGACAGTCTCACCGTAGGGGAAACCCAGGAGAGCGGCGTTTCGCGCATGACCATCGTGGTGCGCGGCGACGAATCTACTATCGAGCAGATCCAGAAGCAACTCGAGAAGCTCGTCGAGGTGGGCGCAGTGCGCCGTCTCGAGAGTTCCAAGGCAGTCTATCGCGAGCTCGCCCTCATCAAGGTCTCCGCTTCCCATCAGAATCGTTCGGACATCCTGCAAATCGCCAACGTTTTCAGGGCGAGGATCGTCGACGTATCTTCCGAGGTTCTTACCGTCGAGGTCACGGGCGATCAGGAGAAGGTGGACGGCCTCATCGAGCTCCTCTCGCCCTATGGCATCCGCGAGCTAGCCCGCACGGGCATAGCCGCTCTCGAGCGCGGGCCCGTACAACTCTCCCTCATTAGCTAGCCCCCGCGGTTTCCAAGCAAATCCCGGGGGCGGCGATAAGTACAGTGAACTACCCGCTGTCCGCCTAAGGGCGCGGGAGGAGGCATAGCATCATGGCGATCATGTATTACGACAAGGATTGCGATCCCAAGGCGCTCGCCGGCAAGACGATCGCCGTCATCGGCTACGGCAGCCAGGGCCACGCGCACGCTCTCAATCTGAAGGACTCCGGGCACAAGGTCATAGTAGGCCTGTACGAGGGTTCGAAGAGCTGGAAGGAAGCTGAGTCCAAGGGCTTCAAGGTCATGACGGCGAAGGACGCGGCCAAGGCTGCCGACTTCATCATGATTCTCATTAACGACGAGAAGCAGGCGAAGCTCTACAAGGAAAGCATCGAGAGCGGCCTGACAAAAGGGAAGACTCTCGCCTTCGCTCACGGCTTCAACATCCACTTCAAGCAGATCGTCCCTCCCGCCGACGTCAACGTCGTCATGATCGCCCCCAAGGGCCCCGGCCACACGGTTCGCAGCCAGTTCCTCGAGGGTAAGGGCGTGCCGAACCTCATCGCGGTGGAGCAGGACGCGACCGGCGACGCGAAGAAACTTGCCCTGGCTTATTCCTCCGGCATCGGAGGCGGCAGGGCCGGCATCCTCCAGACCACGTTCAAGGAAGAGACCGAGACCGATCTTTTCGGCGAGCAGTGCGTCCTCTGCGGTGGCGTCACGGCCCTCATGAAGGCTGGCTTCGAGACCCTCGTCGAGGCAGGCTACCAGCCCGAGAGCGCCTACTTCGAGTGCATCCATGAGATGAAACTCATCATCGACCTCGTCGTCCAGAAGGGCATCGGTTTCATGCGCTACTCGATCTCGGACACCGCCGAGTACGGCGACTACACGGTCGGCAAACGCATCATTACCGAGGATACCAAGAAGGAGATGAAGAAGGTTCTGGGCGAGATTCAGGACGGCACCTTCGCGCGCAACTGGCTCCTCGAGAATCAGGTCGGAAGGCCCTACTTCAACCGCATGCGCGAGATCAACGCCGCGCACCAGTCCGAAAAGGTCGGCGCCGAGCTTCGCGCACTGATGAGCTGGACCAAGCCCACTGAAGAGAAAGCATAAGAGAAGGGAATATAGGGAAACCGCGGAGGCACGGAGTATGGATAAGAGCACGGAGGAAGGGGGATCGAGGATGAGGAATACCCGGAGTCTCTGGAATTCCTTTTATTTCTTCTTACCTTCATCTTTCCTAATATCCTCCGTGAGCTCCTCTTCCCCTCCGTGTCTCCGTGGTTGCCTTTCTCTTAGTTGTCTTTCCTTTTTGGGGAGGCCGTATGCCGCGTAGGATCGCTATTCTCGACACGACGCTCCGCGACGGAGAGCAGGCGCCGGGCTTCAGCATGAACCTCGACGAGAAGCTCGAGGTCGCGAGGCAGCTCTCTCGCCTCGGCGTCGACGTCATAGAGGCGGGCTACCCCGTCACGAGCCCCGGGGACTTCGCGTCGGTCAAGGAGATCGCGCGCGTGGTGCGCGGGCCTTCGATCGCCGTCCTCGCCCGAGCCGTGGAGAGGGATATTGATACGGCCTGGGAGGCCGTGCAGGGCGCCGAGCGACCGCGCATCCACGTAGTCCTCGCGACCTCGCCCATCCATATGGAAGCCAAGCTACATCTGAGCGAGGGCGGAGTGCTTGAGCTGGCGAGATCCTCTGTGGCCAGAGCGCGCAAGCTCTGTCCCGAAGTGCAGTTCTCGGCGGAGGACGCCACGCGCTCCGACCCGGCCTTTCTCTGCCGCGTGCTGCAGGCTGCGATCGAGGCGGGCGCGACCATCGTCAACCTGCCGGACACTGTGGGCTACGCGGTCCCCGAGGAGTATACCGAGCTCCTGCGGAAGATCCGCTCCGGCGTGCCGGACATCGAGAAGGTCACGCTCTCGGCGCACTGTCACGACGATTTGGGGCTCGCGGTCGCGAACACCCTGGCCGCCATCGCTGCGGGCGCACAGCAGATCGAGTGCACGATAGACGGCCTGGGTGAGCGGGCAGGCAATGCAGCCCTCGAAGAGGTCGTGATGGCCCTCGCGACGAGGGCCGACGTCTATCACGCCTATTGCGGCGTCGACACGACGCAGATATACGCGAGCTCGAAGCTCGTGCAGACGGTTACGGGCGTTCGTCCCCAACCGAACAAGGCTATCGTCGGCGAGAACGCCTTCGCCCACGAGTCGAGCGGGCACCAAGCGGGGCTCGCCGCGAACAAGGCGACCTACGAGATCATGACGCCGGAGTCCGTTGGCCTGCCGACGAGCCGCGTGGTCCTCGGCAAGCACTCGGGGCGCGCCGCCTTCGAGGAGCGGCTCTCTTTCCTCGGTCTCCATCCGAGACCGGACGCGATGGCGGAGCTCTTCTCCGGCTTTAAGGAGCTCGCCGACAAGAAGAAGTCGGTGGGCGACCGCGACCTCGAGGCCCTCGTGCTCGGCTTCTCCGCCAAGGTACCGGAAATCTACAGGCTCGATCGTTTTGTTATCAACTCGGGCTCCACTATTGCGGCGACGAGCTCGGTGCGGCTCGCCTACCAAGACGGCTCGCTCTTGGAGCGCGTATCCATGGGCCACGGACCCATAGACGCGAGTTTCAAGGCGATCGAGAAGATCGTGGGCCGCCATCCCGTCCTCGAGGACTTTTCGCTCAACGCGGTCACCGAGGGTAAGGACGCACAGGGTGAAGCGCGCGTGCGTATCCAGTTAGGTGGCAAGCGCTATAACGGCCGAGGCCTCTCCACCGATGTCGTCGAGGCGAGCATCAGGGCTTACATCGCGGCCATCAATGTGATGGCCCAGGACACGGAGGAAGAGCGTGAGCCGGATAGCGGTTCTTGATTCGACGCTGCGCGACGGCGCGCAGGGCGAGGGCGTAAGCTTCTCCGTCACGGACAAGCTCAATATAGCCCGCGCCCTCGACGAGCTCGGCGTCGACGTCATCGAGGCGGGAAACCCGGGCTCGAACCCGAAGGATCTCGATTTTTTCCGCGAGGCCTGTGCCCTCGAGCTCAAGAACGCCACATTAGCGGCCTTCGGCTCAACGAGGCGTCGCGGCGTATCCTGCGAGGCCGACGAGGCTCTCCAGAGCCTCCTCGGCGCGGGGACGAGCATCGTGGTGATCTTCGGTAAGAGCTGGGATCTTCACGTGAAGCAAGTCCTCAAAGTCAGTCTCGAGGAGAATCTCGCGATGATACGCGAGACGGTCGCCTACCTATCCGCCGCCGGGCGCCGCGTCGTCTATGACGCAGAGCATTTCTTCGACGGCTACGAGGCGGATGGCGAGTACGCCATGTCGACATTGAAGGCAGCCGCGGAGGCCGGGGCCGTGTGCCTCGTGCTCTGCGACACGAACGGCGGCAGCCTCCCGGGCCGAATCGCCGAGCTTACGGCGAAGGTAGTAAAGGAGCTTGGCCTTCCTGTCGGCATCCACGCGCACAACGACTCGGGGCTCGCGGTCGCGAACTCCCTCGCTGCCGTCCAGTCCGGGGCGGTCCATGTACAGGGAACGCTTGTCGGCTTCGGCGAGAGGTGTGGCAACGCGAACCTCTCGACGCTGGCGGCGGACCTCTCGCTTAAGCTGGGCCTCGACTGCCTCAAGCCCGACTCGCTGCCCAAACTCTCGAGGATCACGCGCCGCGTTGCCGAGATCGCGAACGTGAACTTCGACGAGGGCATGCCCTTCGTGGGGCTGCGGGCCTTCGCGCACAAGGCGGGCATGCACGTCGACGCGGTGACGAAGACGAGTCTTTCCTTCGAACACGTGGCGCCCGAGTCGGTAGGCAACGAGCGGCGTATCCTCGCGAGCGAGGTGGGCGGCCGTTCCGTGATACTCGAGCGGGTGAAGAAGCTCGACCCGACAGCGACCAAGGAGTCCCCTCTCGTCGCCCAGGTCGTGAAGCGCTTAAAGGAAATGGAGCGCTTAGGCTACCAATTCGAGGGCGCGGACGCGAGCCTCGAGCTCCTCATGCGCAAGGCAGCCGGCAAGTATAAGCCTTTCTTCGAGCTGGGGCACTATCGGACGATAGGCGAGCAGCCTACCGAGGGCAAGCTCTCGGCCCAGGCCCTCGTCAAGATCAGGGTAGACGGGGAGGACGCGATCAGCGCGGCGGAGGGTGACGGCCCTGTGCACGCCCTCGACCTTGCCCTGCGCAAGGCCCTCGAGAAATTCTATCCCTCCCTCGCCACAATGCGCCTGAAGGACTTCAAGGTGCGCGTCCTCGACTCGAAGAGCGCGACCGCCGCGACGGTGCGCGTCCTCATCGAGAGCACGGACGGCGAGGACGCGTGGACGACCGTGGGCGTATCGCCGGACATCATCGAGGCGAGCTGGCTCGCCTTGGTCGATTCGATCGAATACAAGCTCATTAGCGACATAGAACGGCGCTATAAGGCGTACCTCTAGGAGAGTATCCATGGGAATGACGATGACGCAGAAGATCCTGGCCTCGCACGCCGGGCTCGAGAAGGTAGAGGCGGGCCAGCTCATCGAGGCGAAGCTCGATCTCGTCCTCGGCAACGACATCACGGCTCCTGTCGCGATCAAGGAGTTCGCCAAGATCGGCGCCCAGGGCGTCTTCGACAAGGCGAGAATCGCCCTCGTGCCCGATCACTTCGCGCCCAACAAGGATATCAAGGCCGCGGAGCAGTGCAAGCTCATGCGCGAGTTCGCCCTCGCGAAGGGGATCGTGAACTACTTCGAGGTCGGCGAGATGGGCATCGAGCACGCCCTCATCCCCGAGCACGGCCTCGTCATGCCGGGCGAGCTCGTGATCGGCGCGGACAGCCACACCTGCACCTACGGCGCGGTGGGCGCCTTCTCCACGGGCGTCGGCTCCACCGATATGGCCGCAGGCATGGCCACCGGCACCGCCTGGTTCAAGGTGCCCGAGGCCATCCGCTTCGAGCTCTCAGGGAAGATGGGCGGCTGGGTCGCGGGCAAGGACCTCATCCTTCACATCATCGGCCTCATCGGCGTAGACGGCGCGTTATACGAATCCATGGAGTTCTCGGGCCAGGGCGTCGCCAGCCTCACGATGGATGAGCGTTTCACGATCGCCAATATGGCCATCGAGGCGGGCGCGAAGAACGGCATCTTCCCTGTCGACGAGCGCACGCGCGAGTGGGCGGCATCCGTCGCGTCCCGCTATCCCGAGGCTAAGCGGACCTACAAGGAATACTCCCCCGATGCGGACGCGCGTTATGCGCGTGAGGTCGCCATCGATCTCTCGAGGCTCGAGCCTACGGTCTCCTTCCCCCATCTGCCGTCGAACACGAAGACCGTGTCCAAGGCGGGTGGCCTAAAGATGGACCAGGTGGTCATCGGTTCCTGCACGAACGGCCGCATCGAGGACTTGCGCGTCGCCGCGGCCATCCTGGGCGGGCGTAGGGTCGCGAAGGGCCTGCGCTGCATCATCCTCCCTGCGACGCAAGCCATCTATCTGCAGGCTCTGCGCGAGGGCCTGGTGGAGAAGCTCGTCGAGGCGGGAGCGGCCGTCTCCACGCCGACCTGCGGCCCGTGCCTCGGCGGGCACATGGGCATCCTCGCCAAGGGCGAGCGGGCCCTCGCGACGACGAACCGCAACTTCGTCGGCCGCATGGGCCACCCCGAGTCGGAAGTCTACCTCGCGAGTCCGGCCGTGGCCGCGGCTTCCGCAGTAACGGGCAGGATCACCGATCCCGCAGAGATTCAGGCGCCGCCGGAGCGGGAGACTTTCTCTCGCCCCGCGGTCCGTGCATAGAGGAGTACGACATGGAAGCTAAAGGAAAGGCCTTCGCCTACGGGGACAACGTCGATACCGACGTCATCATCCCGGCGCGCTACCTCAACACCACCGACCCCGCGGAGCTCGCCTCCCACTGTATGGAGGACATCGACGCTTCCTTCACGAAAGCCGTCGGGAAAGGCGACATCATCGTCGCCGGCCGCAACTTCGGCTGCGGCTCGTCTCGCGAGCATGCGCCCATCGCCATCAAGGCCTCGGGCGTCTCTTGCGTCGTGGCCTCGAGCTTCGCGAGGATCTTCTACCGCAACGCCATCAACATCGGCCTGCCCATCCTCGAGCTCGAGGGCGCCGAGTCTTTCGCGCGTCGGGGCGACGAGCTCCGCGTCGACTTCGATTCGGGCACGGTCGAGAACCTTTCGACGGGCAAGAAAGGCAAGGCCCAGGGCTTCCCGCCCTTCATGCAGGGCATCATGAAAGCCGGCGGCCTTATCGAGTATGTGAAAGCGAAGTTGGCGGAGGCGAAGCGATGAAGTACAGCATCGCCACCATTCCCGGCGACGGCATCGGGCCCGATGTCGTCTCGGTGGCCGTCGAGGTGCTGAAGACCGTCGCCAAGAAGTCGGGCTTCGAACTTTCCTTCACCGAGGCCCCGATGGGCGGCTACGCCATCGACCATTTCGGCACGCCGCTTCCGCCTTCCTCGGTGGAGACCTGCATGAAGAGCGACGCCGTGCTCTTGGGCGCGATGGGCGGCCCCAAGTGGGACAAGCTCTCGGGCGACAAGCGGCCCGAGGCGGGGCTCCTCGGGATCCGCGCGGCCCTCGGCGTGTATGCCAATTTGCGGCCTGCCGTCATGTTCCCCCAGCTCGCGGGGGCCTGCCCCTTGCGGCCCGAGATCGTCGCGGGGGGCCTCGACATCCTCATCGTGCGCGAGCTCACGGGCGGCATCTACTTCGGCGAGCGCGGCCGGACGCCCGACGGCAACACCGCCTGGGACACGGAGCGTTATTCGAAACCGGAGATAGAGCGCATACTCAAAGTAGGCTTCGACTCGGCCATGGGCCGAAAGAAGAAGCTCTGCCTCGTCGACAAGGCCAACGTCCTCGAGTCCTCCAGGCTCTGGCGGGAGACCGCCCAGGCCATGGCCCCGAAGTGGCCCGAGGTCGAGCTCTCCTTCCTCTACGTCGACAACGCCTCGATGCAGCTCGTGAAGAACCCCAGGCAGTTCGACGTCATCGCTACGAGCAACATGTTCGGCGACATCCTCTCCGATGAGGCGAGCATGATCACCGGATCGATCGGCATGCTCGCGAGCGCAAGCATTGGCGGCGCGGGGCCGGGGCTCTACGAGCCCATTCACGGCTCCGCCCCCGACATCGCAGGGCAGGACAAGGCCAATCCCCTCGCCACTGTGCTCTCGGCCGCGATGCTCCTGCGCTATTCCCTGAAGCGCGAGGCCGAGGCCAAAGCTATCGAGAAGGCGGTCTATAAAGTGCTCGACTCCGGCCTGCGCTGCGCGGACATCGCGAGCCGGGGGACCGAAGGGGTGCCCGGAAGCGCGGGCGAGAAGTTAGTCGGCACCAAGGCCATGGGCGAGGCCGTCATCGCGGAAGTCGAGGAGGCTGCTAAATGAGAAGCGATAAAGTCAAGAAGGGCATTGAGCGGGCGCCGCATCGCTCGCTCTTCAAGGCGATGGGATACACGGACGAAGAGCTCGAGCGACCGCTCATCGGCGTCTGCAACGCGAAGAACGAGATCATCCCCGGCCATATCCACCTGGACACGATTGCCGAGGCGGTGAAGGCGGGCATTCGGAGCGCGGGTGGAACGCCTATCGAGTTCCCCTCCATCGGCGTCTGCGACGGCATCGCGATGGGGCACGAGGGCATGAAGTATTCCCTCGCCTCGCGCGAGCTCGTGGCCGACTCGATCGAGACCATGGTCCAGGCCCACTGCTTCGACGCCCTCGTCCTCATCCCCAACTGTGATAAGATTGTCCCGGGCATGATCATGGGCGCGGCGCGCGTCAACATACCGACCGTCATCGTCTCCGGCGGACCGATGCTTCCCGGGCGCATCGCAGGGAAGGACGCGGACCTCAACACGCTCTTTGAGGCCGTGGGAAAGGTCCATGCCGGCATGATGGATGAAAGCGACCTCTCCGCCTTCGAGGACGCCGCTTGCCCCGGCTGTGGCTCCTGCTCGGGCATGTTCACCGCGAACAGCATGAACTGCCTCTCCGAGATCCTCGGCCTCGCACTGCCCGGCAATGGCACGATCCCCGCGGTTTACGCGGCGCGCATACGCCTGGCCAAGGCCGCTGGTGTGGCAGTCATGGACGCTTTCAATCGAGACATAAAGCCGCGCGACCTCCTTACCGAGCGGCAGTTCCGCAACGCCCTGGCCCTCGACATGGCCCTAGGTTGCAGCACGAACTCCATGCTTCACCTCCCCGCCATCGCACATGAGGCGGGCTTCGACCTCGACCTCGACCTGGCGAATGAGATTGCCGCCACGACGCCAAACCTCTGCCATCTTGCGCCCTCGGGGCCGCACCACGTGAACCAGCTCTTCGAAGCGGGCGGAGTCTTCGCCGTCGCGAAACAGCTCCTGAAGAAGGGCCTCATGGATGGGAAGGCCCCGACCGTCACGGGCAAGACGATAGGCGAGCTTGCCGAGGCGGCTCCAGAGGCCGACGGTGTCGTGATTCGCTCGATAGATAATCCTTACTCTTCAGTCGGCGGTATAGCCGTGCTTCGGGGCAATCTCGCACCCGACCGCGCGGTCGTCAAGCGTGCGGCCGTCGCGCCTGAGATGCTCAAGCACAAAGGCCCGGCTCGCGTCTTCGACTCGGAGGACGCGGCGAACGCGGCCGTCCTCGGCGGTCGTATCAAGGCCGGGGACGTCGTTGTCATCCGCTACGAGGGGCCGCGCGGGGGCCCGGGTATGCGCGAGATGCTCGAGGCTACGAGCGCGCTCGCGGGCATGGGCCGCGACGCCGACACCGCCCTCATCACGGACGGCCGCTTCTCGGGCGCCACTCGTGGCGCGGCGATCGGCCACGTGTCCCCCGAGGCAGCTGCGGGCGGGCCCATTGCTCTCGTGCGGGAGGGGGACATCATCTCGATCGATATCGACGCAGGTGCTCTCGATCTCGAAATCTCGGACGAGGAGCTTGCCAAGAGGAGGGCAGCGTGGAAGCCGCGCGAGCCAAACGTCAAATCGGGCTGGCTCGCGCGTTATGCGGCATTGGTATCCTCCGCGGCGAGCGGAGCAGTCCTGTCTCCGTCACCACTGGTGGCGCCGCCGGGCAAATAAGCCGAATCGAGGAATATCGCAATGCAGGTGAACGGCGCGCGAATCGTGGTGGAGACTCTTATCGAGAAAGGCGTGGATGTCGTCTTCGGCTATCCGGGCGGCACCATACTCAATATCTACGATGAGCTCTACAAATGCTCGGAAAGGATTCGGCACGTACTGACGGCCCATGAGCAGGGGGCTGCACACGCGGCCGACGGCTACGCTCGCTCGACCGGGAGGCCGGGCGTGGTCATGGCGACGAGCGGGCCCGGCGCGACCAATCTCGTGACCGGCATAGCGACTGCCTTCATGGACTCGATCCCGATGGTCGCGATCACCTGCAACGTGCCGAACAAGATACTCGGCAAGGACAGCTTCCAGGAGGTGGACATCGCCGGCATAACGATGCCTATCACCAAGCACAATTACATCGTAAAGGACGTTGCCGCCCTGGCGGACACCCTCGATCAAGCCTTCGTGATCGCGACGACGGGGCGCAAAGGCCCGGTCCTCGTCGATATTACAAAGGATGTGACTGCCACCCTCTGCGAATGGGAGCCCGCTTCCGAACGAGGCTCGGCCAAAGCGTCCGGTGGAGGCTGTGACCTGCGCTTCGGCGCGAAGGCGACCAGGCGCGTTTCCGACGAAGAGCTCGAGGAAGCGGCCCATCTAATTGCCCAGTCCCGCGCGCCCTTCATCTACGCGGGCGGCGGCGTCATAGCGAGCGAGGCCTCGGCTGATCTACGCAAGCTCGCCGAGCGTATCAAGGCGCCTGTCGCCCTGAGCCTCATGGGCCAGGGCGCCTTCCCTTCGCACCATCCCTTATACACGGGCATGATAGGCATGCACGGGACCAAGGCCTCGAACATGGCGGCGAGCAAATCTGACCTCCTCATCGCTATAGGTGCGCGCTTTTCGGACCGAGTTGTAAGCGATGCCTCACATTTCGCGATGAAGGCGAAGATCCTTCACATCGACATCGATCCCGCGGAGATCAACAAGAACGTCTCGAGCTACTTTTCTTTGGTCGGGGACGTGAAAGATGTGCTCTCGCGTCTGGTGGTCAAGCTGCCGGCCAAGGAGACGACCGACTGGAACGGACACATCGACGCGTGGAAGAAGGAAGTTCCCTCGGCGCACGGCCTAGGGAAGCGCCTCCATCCCCGTTTCATCATGGAGACGATCCACGAGAAAACGGGCGACGATACGATCGTGACTACCGAGGTCGGCCAGCATCAGATGTGGACCGCGCAGTTCTATCCCTTCTCGAAGCCCCGTACCTTTATCTCATCGGGGGGCTTGGGCACCATGGGCTTCGGTACCGGCGCGGCCATGGGCGCTCAGGTCGCGAACCCTGACGCTCAGGTAGTGCACATCGCGGGCGACGGATCGTTCAGGATGAACTGCAACGAACTTTCGACGATTTCACATTATAACCTTCCTATTCTCATAGTCGTGATGAACAACGGCACTCTCGGCATGGTCCGCCAGTGGCAGACAATGTTCTACCAGGGCCGCTATTCGGAGACTACCCTCGATCGACCTCCTGACTTCGTGAAGCTCGCCGACGCATATGGCGTGCGTGGCTTCAAGGCTTCGAACGAAGAGGAATTCCGGGAAGCCCTTGATGCGGCTCTCTCCGAGCGGCGGCCGGCCCTCATCGAGTGTCTCCTCGAGATCGACGAGAAGGTCCTGCCCATGGTCCCCTCCGGCAGGCCGATAGACGAGCTTATCCTCGAACCGCCGGAAGAATGAGCGAGCACTTTCCTATAGTCGGCGTGGCGGGGAAGCCCGTCTTGCACTCCATGAGCCCTGTCCTCTTCCGCGAGCTATTTCGCATAACGGGGAAGAAGGCCGCCTACCTGCGCGTCGCGGCGGCTTCAGCCGAAGAGGCGCTCATCATTTTCAAGGCCTTGGCCATGCGCGGGATGAACCTGACGTCCCCTTTTAAGGAGAAGGCCCTTCCTCTCGTCGACGATCTTTCGGCTGATGCCCGCGACCTCGGCGCCATCAACTGTCTCGTCCCCCTCTCGGGCGGCAGGGTAGGAGGCCGCAACACCGATCCCTCTGGCGTGCTCGGAGGCCTTGCCGCGCACGGCGTCGAGGTGCGCGGCAAGCGCTGCCTCGTTTTAGGCGCGGGCGGAGCGGGAAAGGCGGCTTCTCACGCCTTCGTGAGCGCTGGGGGAGAGGTTGTCGTCGCCAACCGAACGCGCGAGAAGGCCGATGCTCTGGCTGCCAGGCTCGGCTGCGCGTCGGCGGGACTCGATACGTTAGCTGAACTAGCCTCGACTTCGGACATCATCGCATCCACCCTCGTCGCCGACGCGCTCCCCGACCCGGAGTCATGGTTCCCGAAGGGGCGGCCCGTCGCGGTAGTCGACGCCGACTACAAGACCGGCGCCCTCGCTAAGTACGCGGTCGCTTTGGGCCTTCCCGTCTCGAGCGGCGCGGATTGGCTCGTCGCTCAGGCCCTGCCCGCATACGAGCTCTTTATGGGAGAGAGCCTCCCTCCCTCGCCGGAACTGAGCGTCACGCGACTTTCGGACCTCCTCTCGAGCTCGAGGGGCGCCTACGAGAGGGGACGGAAGATATCCCTCGTCGGCCTCATGGGCGCGGGCAAGACCTCGGTCGGCAAGGCCCTCGCCTCGCTCATGGGCCTGCCCTTTGTCGACTCGGACAAGGCGATCGAGGAAGAGGCCGGCATGACGATACCCGAGATATTCGCCTCCGAGGGCGAGTCGGGATTCCGAGCTCGCGAGTCACGCGCTATCGAGCGCATAACTTCTAATCCAGGAGCGATCGTAGTGTCGGTCGGCGGTGGCGCCGCGACGCGAGAAGAGAACGCGGCTCTCCTGCGCGGGAGGACCTTGTGCGCCTGGCTCTACGTATCGCCGAAGACCGCTGCACTCCGATCGGGGGCGCAGCGCGGTTCGCTCGCCGCGCGGCCGCTGCTTGCGTGGACCAATCCCGAGGCGAGGCTGCGCGGCCTCGAAGCAGAACGTCGAGGGGCATACGCGTCCTCGTCCGAGATACTCGTCTCGACTGAAGGGCGCAGCGCCCGAGCGGTCGCGGAGGCCTTGCATGAAGAGATCGATCGCCTATCGTGAAGTAGGAGGCAGAGTGCGCGCGCCGGCGTCGAAGAGCTCGATGCAGCGCGCGACGGCCTGCGCGCTCCTCTCCGGGGCCGAGGCGGGGCGGCCCTCGGTCCTCCGCTCGCCGAGCAGGTCCTCGGACTGCCTCGCTGCCCTCGGCGTGGTCTCTGAGCTCGGCGCTTCCGTCGAGGACTTAGGCGGGCGCTTCGAAATACGAGGCGCTTCCGAGCGCGAGCGGCACGACGAGAAGAACCGCTCCCTATCCTGCGGCGAATCGGGTCTCTGCATGCGCATGTTCTCTCCGATCGCCGCCCTCTACGCGGGCGAGGCCGAGCTGCGCGCCGAGGGCACTCTGCGCTCCCGCCGCGTCGATATGATAGCCTCTCCCCTCGCCGAGCTCGGCGCCCGTTGCGAGACGGCCTCCTCGGGGCTCCCTCCCGTGAAAGTACGCGGCGTCCTTCGCGGAGGACGCGCGAAAGTCGACGGTCGCGAAAGCTCCCAGTTGCTCACGGGCCTCCTCGTCGCGCTGCCTTTGGCGGAGGGGGACTCCGTCCTCGAGGTCGACTGCCTCGCGAGCCGCGGCTACGTGGACTTGACCTTGGACACTATGCGTGCGTTCGGCGTGCAGGCGGAGCGCGATCCGGACTATAGACTCTTTAGAATACGGGGATCGCAGTCGTACAGAGCGACCGATTTTACGGTCGAAGGCGATTGGAGCGGAGCGGCCTTCCTTCTCGTTGCAGGCGCCTTGGCCGCGAACGGCAGCGGACTGTCCGTCGAGGGCCTCGGTCCGCGTTCGTCGCAGCCCGATCGGGCGATACTCGAGGCCCTTCGCCTCGCGGGCGCGGTGGTCGACGTTTCGGACGCTTGTATCCACGTTAGGCGAAATAGTCTCGAGGCCTTCGAGTTCGACGCCTCCGACTGCCCTGATCTCTTCCCGCCGCTCGTCGCGCTCGCCGCGGTCTGCGACGGCACGACGGTCTTGCGTGGAGCGAGGCGACTTTCGGGTAAAGAGAGCGATCGCGCCGCTGCCCTGTCCGAGGGCTTCAACGCCTTGGGTGCCGCAGTCATAGTCGAGGGCGACGAGATGCGCGTGCGAGGCCGAGTAAGGCTCACAGGAGGCCGCATGGACGCTCGGGGCGATCACCGCATAGCCATGGCCGCGACAGTGGCCGCTCTGGTTTCCTCTGCCCCCGTGGAGATCGATGGCGCGGAATGCGTAGCCAAGTCATGGCCGAGCTTCTTCGAAGATTTTGCATCTGTTTCCCGATAACCTTGCTTCCTCTCCCTCTCGCCGCTAGACTTTAATCAGCCTAGTAGAGGACTCTGTCCTTCGGAGGGGATGCCGCTTCTATGCTGTATACGCCGTACTCCTTGCCGCTCATCCTCTCGGGCGTCGTGCTGCTGGCTATCGCGGGATTCGCGCTACGATTCAAATCGACGCCCGCTGTTCGGGCGCATGTCGCGATGATGCTCTTCGGTGCAGCATGGTCTTTCGTCTATGCGCTGGCGATCTCGACGCCGAGCTTGGAACCGCGCGTCTTCCTCGAGAACTGCGCCTTGGTTTTATCCCTTGGGACGAGCGCCTCGGCCTTCATCATGGCGGTCGATTATACGGGACACGGCGCATGGCTCTCGAAGGACAAGGCCGCGATCCTTTTTGCCCTTCCTTCGCTCATCGGTATCCTCGCTCTTACGAACTCCTGGCATAGGCTCTTTCGATACGGATTCTTCATGGATTACTCAAGCGTTTTCCCCTCTCTCGAGTCCTCCATCGGCGTCCTCTACCCACTGTTCATGATCTATCAGATCCTGATCCTGTCTTCATCGATAGTCGTGCTGCTGTTCTCGACCTTCCGCGACAAGCGCGTGCGCGGAACCGCGATCCTCATGTCGGCGGGAATCGCCGTTCTCAATGCGGTTGGCGTCTTCTTCGGGCTAGGTTCCTCGCCGATCCGCGGCTTCGATACGGGGCCCATCGTCCTGATCGTTGCCGGAATCTGCAATATAATCGGACTTTCGAACGGGCGTTCCTGCGGAGTCACGTTCATCGCACGCGATCTCGTCATTGAGAGCCTGCCCGACCTCGCGATCGTGCTGGACGAGCGAGGTCGCCTCGTCGACCTGAACGGGGCGGCGAGGATGGCCTTGGGCATTTCGGAAGGCGCCGCGCGGGGCGAGTCTTTGCCCGAGCCCTGGGCATCGAAACTCGGGCCTCTGACCGTGGGCGATCGCATCGAGGTCTCCGTAACGATAAACGGTGATAGGCGCAACTTCGAGGTCAGGGCCGAGCCCGTGGAGGGCGGAGGCAGGCGCAAGCTGGGAGAACTCTTCATCCTCCGCGACGTCACGGAAACCAGGCGCGCCGAGGAGTGCCTGCGCGAGAGCGAGGGAAAATTCCGAACTCTCGCCGAGACGACCGAGGTCGGCATGTACATCTATGACGGAAAATCCCTTCAGCTCGTCAATCCTGCATTCGTCCGCATCACCGGCTATACCGCGGCCGACCTCGCCGACATCGACCCCCTATCGCTTATCCATCCCGAGGAACTCGAGATCCTCAGGACTAGGGGAATATCGCGCTTGAACGGGGCCTCGCAGATAGAAAAATTCGAGACGAGGCTCGTGACTCGCGAGGGCGAGCATCGTTGGATCGAGCTCTCCGCCAGCGTGATCGCCTATCGCGGTCGTCCGGCGTCGCTCGGCTCCTTTGTCGACGTGACCGAGCGCAAGCGGCTCGAGGAGAGCCTCCGCTCGAACCAAGCTCTCTACCTAGGAATCGTCGAAGACCAGATCGACCCGGTCTGCCGCTGGCTGCCCGATACGACGCTCACCTTCGTGAACGAGGCCTATTGCGAGTATTTCGGCCTTTCCCGGGGAGAGACCCTCGGCAAGCGATTCGAGACATGGATCCCCGAGGAATCACGCGCGATCGTCCGCGACGTGGTCGATGAGCTCGTTCGGGGCCGCTCCTCGACGGCGGTCAGGGAGGAACTCAACTGCACGTGCGAAGGAAAGAGGCGGTGGATGGCCTGGGTCTATCGCCCAGTGAAGGTCGAGGAGGGGAGGGTCGTCGAGATTCAGTCCGTCGGGCGCGATATCACTGCCCTTAAAGAAGCGGAGGAGGCGCTCGCGCGCGCTAACGGCGAGCTCACCGAGCAGCTCGAGCGCAACAGGCTCCTCCAAGAGCGCCTCATCGAGCAGGCCGTGCGGGACATCACTACCGGCCTCTTCAACCGTCGCTACCTCGAGGAGACTCTCGACCGCGAGATCGCCGCGGCCGAGCGCGACGGCTCCTCCCTGTGCGTCATCATGATGGACCTCGATCACTTTAAGCGCGTCAACGACGAGCACGGGCATAGCGCGGGAGACATCGTGCTCGCATCGATAGGGAGCATCCTCGCTGAGAGGACGCGCCACATGGATATTGCCTGCCGTTATGGAGGCGAGGAGTTCGTCGTAATAATGCCGGGCGCTACGCTCGAGGCCGCACTGGAGAGGGCCGAGGAGCTGCGCCGCACGGTCGAGGAGCGCGAGATAGCTTTAGGGAAGGCCCCTTTTTCGCCCTCCCTGCGCATCACCATGTCCGCGGGTGTAGCCGCCTTCCCGGGACACGGGCAGCTCGCCGACGCACTCCTGTCGGCGGCGGACTGTGCGCTCTATAAAGCTAAAGAATCCGGCCGCAACAATGTGCAGGTCTATGGCAGGGATATGAAAGCAGATTAGGCGCTATCCCTGTCGACGAGTTCAACGGGGAGGACAGTCTCGAGAGAGAAGGGCTCGCCGCGTATTTGTTTGACGACCGTCTCGAGGGCGAGCTTTGCCATCGCTTCTTTAGGCTGACGGACCGTCGTAAGCCTGGGGACGAGGAGCGACGCGATCTGCGTGTCGTCGTACCCAACAACCTTCACGTCCCCCGGCACTGTCTTCCCCAATCTGGCGCACCCCTGAATGACATGGGCGGCTTTAACATCGCTGGTAAATACGCCGTCGACGTCCGGGTGCTCGGCGAACAGCTTGTCGACGAGGTCGCTGTACTGCGAGTAATCGAAGACGTCCAGATTGGTCTGGACGATCACGTGCTCTATCCCGTGCGCCTGGGCCTCGGCGATAAAGGATGTGCAGCGCTGATTGGCGAAGAGGTCGAGCTGTTGACTGCCCGCGATCATGGCGAGTTTTCGGCAGCCTCGAGAGATCAGGCGCCTAGTCGCGAGTAGGCCTCCTTGCCTGTTGTCGGAGGAAACCGATGGAATACGGGCGTCTATCTTGCGGTCGATCGACACTAGGGGCATAGAGAGGCTCTGGTATTCATGGACGTCGAGAGTGTGACTGCCCATGATGATGCCGTCGACCTTGCGCCCCTTCAGCATATCGATGTACTCGCGCTCCTTGGCGCTGTCGAGGTGCGAATTGCATAGCAGTATCTTGTAGCCCATCTCGTAGGCATAGTACTCAATGTGCATCGCGAGTTCGCCGAAAAATGGATGGCTTACCGCGGGCACGATGAGGCCGATGATGTTGGAGCGTTGTCGTAGCAAAGACCTGGCCATCTCGTTCGGCAGGTAGTCCAGCGCCTTCATGGCCTCGGCGACCTTTTGGCGAGTCTGTTCGCTGATGTAGCCTCTATTATTAAGAACACGAGAGACCGTCGTGACGGTCACGCCCGCGCGTTGTGCGACATCTTTGATCGTAGGCATCATGCCTCCCCTAATCTACGTCCGCGCCATTTGGGTTGTCAATCCAGACCAAAAATCCGGAGGCACCAAGTAGTCTTCAACATTCGACGGCCTCTATCGTCGCATCAGAGGGCGCCGACGGGAAGGAGAAGCCCACTGCGACCTCGTTTTTGATGAGCACTCTCCCCTGGGAGAAGGCGAATACGATTCTCCTCTCGAAACATGTCTCGACCCATCGGGCGATTAGCTCGAATGATGCTTCGCTCATCCAGGAGCCGCTCAGGTAGAGCATTGTCTCGGGCGTACCGCTCGGCTGGAGAAGGTTGAGTCTCCTCGTGCCGTCGATGCCAACCTCGAGGCGGAGTGCCTTCCCGGATTCTTCTATGGACAGTGTGCAGTTCCCGGCCGAGAATTCGAAGCGGAAGGCAGTCACGGTTCCTGCCTCGGCCGTCGGAGCCATGAAGCTGCCCATACGAAGCCTGAGCTGCCCGCGGGTCACTTCGAATCGCTTCCCGCTCACCGAGCCCGCGGTTGGGCTACGCGGAGCGTAGCGAGGGCAGGGAATAGCCAAGCTCTCCAGCCGCTTTCTAAGCCGCGCATAAGCCTCGGTGTCGGAAGGAAGCTCGCTCCCCACTACGCTCGGCAATAGGACATCATAGACCGTGTCGAGGGTCCTCTGTGCCCATATGGCGTCCTTGGCCGTCTCATTGATCGCGACGATTAGGTCCTGTCTCGGAAAGACGATCGAAAACTGCCCCATGGCCCCATCGGCGCGATACGCACCCTCGGGGCGGCACATCCAGATCTGGAAGCCATAGCCAAGGAAGTTATCCTCAGCTGGTGGATTGCACTTGCGTTCGCTCGACGAATCATTCTGCTTGGACGTCGCCAGCCTCACGTAGTCCTCCGCCAGAATGCGCTCCCCCTCCCATAAGCCAAGGTGGTTGTAGAGGCACATCAGTCGCAAGTTGTCCTCTGTCGTCGAGAAGAGTCCGCCCCCTCCGACCTCCGTTTCATCGGGCATGCGTATCCAGCGGAGATTGTCGGCGTCGATGCCGATCTTGTCGAAGAGATGACTTTTCAGCCATTCATGGAGACCCTGTCCCGTCTTCCGCTGCACGATCGCGCCCAGCAACGTAGAGCCCATACTGTTGTACATGAAAGTCGTTCCTGGCTCGTGCTGGACTGGAATGGCGAGGAAATCACGGATCCAGTCCTGGCTTGGCTTCGGCATCTCGTCCATCCCGCAGCCCATGCACAGCACGTCGCGCACTCGAAGCTTCCTCAAATTCTCGCTCGGTGTCCGAGGCGTCTCGTCGGGGAAGATATCGATAATCCTCTCGTCGAGTCTAAGGAGGCCCTCGGTGTAGGCTGTGCCGACCGCCGTCGCCGCATAGGTCTTACTCAGGGACTGGCAGCCGTGCCGGATGCCGGGACCATAGGGAGCCCACCAGCCCTCAGCGCACACTTTACCGCGCCTCATGATCATAAGGCCATGCATCTCCGTGCTGCCGTCGCCAAGGCAGTCGAGAAGCCTCTCGATTGCGGTGCTCGGAATCCCCACAGATTCGGGGGCAACCCTATCGAATTCTCTTCGGCCCATGGTTCTCCTCCTGTCCTGACGTCCGAGCTAATGCTTAGTCTCCGTGCACGTTCATTGTCCTGCTTTCGCTTAGGCTTTCCACCTGTGCATTCCGGAACCTTCGCTCCGCTGTGTCACGATCGCCTCGCGTGTCCGTAGATCGAGCTCGAGGGAAACAGACGCTCCTCCATTTTCCCACGAGAGCTCCATCCTAGAGTCTCGAATATCGCGGACAAAGAATCGGCCGTCGAAGGCAGAGCACTCATTCCGAAGATGGAGGAGCCTGACGATGCGCTTCACGATGTCCGTCTGCGCCGCCCTCTCGATCTCCTCCATTGTGTAGTTCCTCCGGTTCACGTCCCTTCCTTCGCCACTCCTTCGGGCGCCTTCTTTGTCGTTCTCCCCTGCGAGGAGCCCCACGTAGTAGACCTGTGGAATCCCTGGCGCGAAGAGCTGGATGGCTCGGGCCGCGACATACGAATCCTCATCGCCGCCCACGGCCGAAAAGTATGTGCTGCGAATCTGGTGGACGTCAAATCCGTCAGAGGACTTGTGTGAGTCCGAGTAAACCCGGCTCAGGTTCGCCCCGCGCTCGACGCAGCTCTCGACTATTTTCCTTGCTTCGCCCTCATCGACGAAGTCATCCAGATCTGGCTTTACCGGGATTCCGTCATGGCAGTCCAGCATGGTGACAAGCCGCGAGGGTCTGTCGCGGAGATATCGGACGAGGTCCTCGCTCTTACCACTCGATATCGCGCTGAGGATCAGAAATGGCAGGGCAAAATCGTAACCTAAATACCCGCGGTCCGAGAGCTTCCTTTGGATACCGATCGGGGCGTGGACCTCGGGCAGGAGATCGATGCCGAGCTCATCGGCCTCGTGGCGTATTCGGTCCATGACATCCCATATCTCCGGCTCGACGAAGAAGCAACTCGTTCCAGCACGCTTGACGACGTAGCCTATCGCGTCGAGCCTGAGCATGCGGACGCCGCGTGACCTGAAGGAGGCGAGTGTATCGATCAGCATGCTCATGGCCATGGGCGACTCTAGGTCGAGGTCGATCTGCTCGGAGGGCTCCTCGTGCCCGAATGTCGTCCACACGCGCGCCGTCTCTCCCGTGCCAAGCCTATAGTCCGAGTAAGGCGCGGACCGCCTCAGAAAGAGCTTGGCTATGTCCTCAGCCGCGGGCTTCCCATCGGGCCAGACCTTCGCGATGTCGATAAAGAGACTGGCGTAGGGCGAGGCGCGGCCTTTCTCCAAGAAGTCCTGGAAATACGCCGATCGACGCGAGACGTGATTCACCATGAGATCGAGCATAACCGGGCCGATCTCGTTCAGCGAAGCGATGTCGTACCAGGAGCCGAAGCGGGGATCGATCTCGGCATAGGTGATCGGCGCGAAGCCGCGGTCCCCCGACGATGGGTAGGGAGGCAGGATATGGATGCCTCCCGCGAAGCATCCGGGGAAAAAGCGCGCGAGGGTCTCGCGAAGGCTCTTGAGGTCGCCTCCGAGGGAGTCGGGATAGCTTATCAGCTGCGCTTTGTTGATGAAGGCCATCGCTAATTTCCGTTCAGAGACCGAAGTCTCTCTCGATCTCGGCGAGGGAGGTCTTCGGCATGGACGCGCCGACGCCACGAAGCTTAATGGCTGAGACCGCCATGCCGAGACGAATAGCCCTGTCGACGCTACGCTCTCCGATCAGGCCGGCATAGAGCCCTGACCAGAACGCATCGCCAGCGCCCGTTGTATCGACGACCTCCTCGGCGAGTGATGCATACTCGCGCGTCTCCAATCCGTTGGACGCAATCGCCCCCTTTGCGCCGAGCGTCATGATCACGAGTTTCGCGCCTAGGTCTAGAAATCGTTTCAGCTGCCGTTCCGGTTCGTCGACGCCGAAGAGCCTATCAGCGTCGTCCTCTGAAGGCTTGATAATATCGATATCGGGCATCATTGTTTCAATAAAAACAAGAGCTTCGTGCCTGTCCTTCCAAACCGAGGTATGGTAGTTGGGGTCGAAACAGACGAGACGGCGATTATCGCGAGCTACTCGGATTATTTCCTTCACGCAAGTCCTCGATGGCTCCATTGACAAGGGCCAACACGAGAAGTGCAGTATGGACGATTCCACCATCCTCGACTCGAGCGTCGGCGACAAGGTGATATGATAGTCGGCACCTCTGTAGAAAATAGGTGTCGGCGTATCGCGGCTCCTTGTGATCAGGACTAGGCTAGTCGATTCCTCGCACCTTTGTATGAGGGACGTGTCGAGGTCGGCTTTCACGAGGCTGTCCAACAGGAAGTCTCCCAGACCGTCCGAGCCGACCGCGGCTGCTACAGCCGAGGAGATGCCCAGTTTCATGGTATTTGAGGCAATGTTGGCAGGCGAGCCTCCGGCGAATCGTTGGAGACTGCCGCATTCGATCAGGCTTCCATACTCTGTCGCTATTATGTCGACGAGGAGCTCGCCGACGCAGAGAAGATCAGTAGTTCTGTGAATGATGTCGATTGGACTATTGAAACAAATCATCATCTTTCCTTACGGGTTCTCCCCTACATTCACTATCCATCATACACTGATGAAATGTCAATCGTTTGCTGTACTGGCCCTCTCGTTTTCTCCTGAGCGGCAATCAGGTATGGGTATGATATGTGTTGTTTTACTAATAAATAGGCTTAACGAACACTTTGTCATGCATGTGTTAAAAATACGTTCACATATAAATGTTTATCGATTGACATAAATTGAGTTGCATCGTACTCTCTTTATACTTGCGTTAAATGTTAAGGAGGATTATATGCGCACTCGAAGTCTGGCTTTGAGCACGTTGCTTGCACTGACCGTGATGTTTCTTCCTATAAACGTTTTCGCTGCTGACAAGAAGGAGCCCGAAAAGGTCGTTGTCGCCTGGATTTCTTTTAACAAGATACCTGATGATATGGGCGCCGTCGATGACGCGATCAATCAGTACATTCAGAAGAAGTATCCTGGCCTCAACATCGCGATTGACCTCCAACTCTACGGTCCGGCCGAATACAACCAGAAGATCAATTTGGCCCTGGCGAGCGGCACGCCGATGGATATTTTTGATCCCCTCCCGCTTGGTGCCTTCGTGGCAAAGAACCAGCTCTTGCCCCTTGAATCCCTCATCGATAAGTATGGCCAGGGTATCAAGAAGATGGTAGACAAGGATTTCGGTCCCGGCGTCATGAAGACGACTGTGTTCAATGGTCACCAGTACTCTATCCCGGTAAATAAAGGCATGGCTCTCAATCTGACCGTTGTCTACGACAAGGACTTGCTTGCGCTCACAGGCTACACTGAGAAGGATATTAATTCGCTTCAGGATCTACCGAAGATCTTCGATGCCCTTAAACAGAAAAAACCCGATGTCATCCCCTTCGCGCCGATCAGCACCGGGGATACGATGCTGCTCCGCTACCTTGCGAACAAGTACGAGGTCGACACGCTCTCGGATATGAGCACGATGGCCGGAGTCGTCTTTGGCAATAGCGGCAAGGTCGTGAATCTGTACGAGAGCAAGGAATTCGCCGAAGGCGTCAGGATGATGCGCGACTGGTATACGAAGGGCTACCTGCCCAAGGACGCGGCCACCTCGCAGGCAAACTCCCAGCAGTACTTCGGGGCAGGCAGGCTTTTTTGCACGTTAGGCGGCTACGGCGGGAACCAGATAGGTGTCGCCATAAGCCAGCAAACCGGTAGGAACATCGGGGCCAAGCATATTGTATCATTTTATTTCGATTCCCAGGCTGTTAATCTCGTTACCACTGGCATTGCGAGCAATACGAAAGTACCCGAAGCGGCCATGAAGATGCTCAACCTGATCTACACTGACGAGTTCGTCATCAACACTATGCTTTACGGGATCGAAGGCCGCGACTACATCAAGGTCGACAGCCACCACTGGAAGTATCCCGACGGCAAGGACGCCAACACCGTCCCTTACACTGCCTCCCTTTGCACTGGTGTATTGGGATCGGAGTCTCTTCAGTACCAGCCCGTCGGCATGAGCTGGGACGATGTCCTCCAGAAGCTTAAAGATAACCAGAAGACCAAGAGATCCCCCTATTTTGGTTTCAATTTCGACACGAGCGCCCTGAAAAATGAGATCGGTGCGATCACGAACGTATACAATCAGTATATCCCCGCCCTGATCTGCGGCGCTCTCGACCCCGATACGACCATTCAGAAGCTTAACAAGGCGCTCAAGGACGCCGGTATCGACAGGGTTATTGTCGAGAAGCAGAAACAGCTTGATGCGTGGGTTAAGACCAACAAGTAATTCTCTCGCATTTCAGCAGAAGGATATAGCACGCAATGACCCAGGCGAAGAAAAGCACGAATACCGGCCCATTGCTCATTATTGCGGCTCCGGGGCTCGTGTATCTGTTGATCAATAATTATATTCCGATGCTCGGAATAATAATCGCCTTCAAGAATGTCGATTTCGGCAAAGGCATCCTCAATAGCGATTGGTGCGGCCTCAAGAACTTCGAGTTTCTATTTAAGACGAACGACGCGTACATCATGATCAGGAATACGCTACTCTATAACCTCGTCTTCATCATCCTAGGGACGGTCTGCGCAATCATGATCGCCATCCTGATGTATGAGGTCGTTACATCGTTCTGCTCGAAGGTCTTCCAGGCAGGATTGATCCTGCCGAGCCTCATCTCCATGGTCGTCGTCTCGTATATCGTATACGCATTCCTCAACACGGAGACCGGCTTCATTAACACTTCGATCTTGAAGCCCCTCGGTGTCGAGCCGATCAACTGGTATGCAGAAGCGAAGTACTGGCCCTTCATCTTAGTCATCGTGCAGATATGGAAGACGGCCGGATACTCCTCGATCATCTATATCGCCGCGATCGCCGGCATCGATCCGAGCATTTACGAGGCTGCCCGGATCGACGGAGCCGGGAAGGTCAGGCAAATATTCTGCATCACCCTTCCGCAGCTTAAGCCGACGGTAGTGATCATGGTGCTTTTGGCGATAGGGCACATCTTCTCCTCTGACTTCGGTCTCTTCTACCAAGTTCCAATGAACTCCGGCTCCATTTACAACGCGACCCAGACTATCGACACCTACGTCTACCGCGCACTGATGCAGCTCGGCGACATCGGTATGTCGTCCGCGGCAGGCGTCTTCCAATCGATAGTCGGCTTCGTCCTGGTCCTCGGCGCGAATTACTTTGTCCGCCGGGTCGACCCGGATAGCGCTCTTTTCTAGGGGAACAGAAATGCATAGCACCAACACGAGCGGCGATAGGACCTTCAAGACATTCGCGATAGTCTTTTTGAGCCTCTTGACGGTCTGCGCCTTTCTACCATTCCTACTGATCGTCGTCACTTCGTTTACGAGCGAGAAATCGATCGTAGAAAATGGATATAAATTCCTGCCGGATCGGCTCAGCTTCGAAGCCTACACTTTCATGCTCGCCCAGGCCTCCGTCATCTTTCGCGCCTATGCTGTATCTATCGGCGTTACCGCGGTCGGCACTGCGGCGAGCATGTTGATCACGACAATGCTCGCTTATCCCATGTCACGGGCCGACTTCAAGTACCGTAACGTACTCGCCTTCGTGGTATTTTTCACTTTGCTCTTCTCTGGCGGTATCGTGCCCTCTTACATTATGTGGACGCGTGCCTTCCATCTTCGAGACACTTACCTGGCCTTGATTATCCCGACCTACCTGATGAGTGGTTTTAATGTCTTGATGGTACGCAATTATTATAAGTTCAACATTCCATCGGCCCTCATCGAGTCGGCCCAGATTGATGGGGCCGGCGAGTTTTTGATTTTTTTTAAGATCATGATTCCCCTATCAGTGCCTGTAAACGTGACTATCGGCCTCTTGACCGGGCTCGCCTATTGGAATGACTGGATCAACGCCCTGTACTACATAAGCAAGCCGCAGATGTTCGGAATACAGAATCTGCTGATCCGCATGATGAACAACTTGCAGTTCTTGACCTCTGGCCAGGCAAACGGGCTCGTGAACGTCGCCATCGATATCCCGACCAACGCTGTGCGGATGTCCATGGCCGTCATCGGCGTCCTTCCGATCGTCATAGGGTATCCCTTCCTCCAGAAGTACCTGACAAAGGGCGTCGTGGTTGGCGCTGTCAAGGGCTAAGGGGCACGATGACAATGCCCATCGCGAGGCCGCATAGAGAAAGGAGAGTACCCCGATGAGGGTTCAAGACGTTATTGAGGCTGTTTTGCTAGACTCCTGCGGCGATCGAAGATTGGAGATGACCTGTGATGTGCTCGTCGCCGGGGACGCCGAAACGGAAGTCCGCGGCATAGTGACGACATTCATGGCGACTGTGGACGTTATCGATCGCGCGAGGGGGCTGGACGCCAACATGATCATCACCCACGAGCCTACCTTTTTCACTGGCGAGGATAAGCTCGATTGGCTTGAAAATGATCCTGTGTATATAGCGAAGAGGCGGCTGCTGGAGTCATCGGGCGTTTCCGTCTGGCGATACCACGACCACATGCACATGACCAGGCCCGACCGCATTTACGAAGGGCTCCTCGAGGAGATCGGGTGGAAGGATAGCCTCATTCCTGGGCAGCTCTCCCCTCATGCGTACGAGATTGAGACGATGAGCCTGAGTGGCCTCGCGAGGTTCTTCAAGGAGAAGCTCAAGATGGCGACCATACAGATTATAGGGAAGCCCGATATCGCATGCCGCAGGGTGGGGATCCTTGTCGGCGGCGGAAGCCTCGGCCTAGGCCGCGAAGAAATGCCCATGGAGTTCATGCGCGATATGAACCTGGACGTAGTGGTGTGCGGAGAGATCACGGAGTGGACTCTCTGTTCCTATGTCAATGATGCGAGCATGCTCGGTATGAACAAAGCATTGATCGTTATAGGACACGAGCGGAGCGAGGAGTGGGGGATGAAGCACATGGCAGCCTGGCTGCCCAGGCTTGTCGGGAATATTCCCGTCTCATTCATCAGCGCCGGCGAGCCCTTCGTTTATCTCTAGTCAAGCATGCCTCTGCGCTCGGACCTAGCGTCCATCCAACAGGAGATATATGATTCCGATAGATATCGCGCTCTATCGCGAGGAAGCACGAGCGCTGAATGCAAAACTCCCTCGCATTTTCCCGGAGATTCCCCTGGGCAGCTATGACGCCAGGGCGACGATCGACACCGAATGGGGCCCTACGGAGGTGGACGTGTACCGGCCATTCGGGACGCGAGGACAGAAGCTGCCTGTTTTTTTCAACATACATGGCGGGGGCTACTGCATTGGTTTCCGCGAGCCTGACGACCCTTATTGCCGGCTGATCGCCGAGTGGGCTCGATGCGTCGTGGTGAACGTAGGCTACGTCATCGCGCCCGAGCATGCGTTTCCGGCCCCTGTAGAGCAATGCTACTCCCTTCTGAGATGGTTCCATGACCGTTCGAACGAGTTCATCGTAGACTCGGATCGAATCGCGATCGGCGGTCATAGCGCTGGAGGCGGGATCGCCGCTGCGGTCAGCCTCCTCCAACGCCAACGCGGGGAATTCCCCATGACGACCCAGATTCTCGACTATCCCTACATCGACCTGGCAACGCCGCCTGGGGAGAAGGATTGGGGGAATGCCGATCCCGAATACCGGGACGAGCTGGTAAACGTATTCGACAATTACGTCGCATGGTATTTGCAGGACCCCGGCGAGCGGGCCCACCTGCTCGCCTCGCCGGCCGGAGCGAGTCTCAATCAGGTCGAGGGAGTATGCCCTGCCTTGATCATCGTGGCCGGGCGGGATAGCCTGGCCGGGGAAGCGGACCGATACGCTCGTCTGTTGATGGAAACAGGCGTAGAGGTCTCATATCGGAAATTCCCCGATAGCATACATGGATTCACGCATATCCTGCCCGAGGGGCCGGCGCGAGATGCCTGGAAGCTCATTGCGACGCACTTAGGCGAGATGTTCATGCGGGAGCGGTAAGGAGAGAATGATGGCGTCGATACAGACGACCTTTTTTGCGAAGACTTTACGGCGGCTTGTGACATTTCATGCGTTTACACCGATGGACGCAATCGACATCCCGGGCTTGACCATCATGCCGCGTCCGCCCATGAAGACGGTATACCTCCTCCATGGGTTCCAGGGAATTGGGAGCGATTGGGCGTATGGGACCCGCATACAGGAACTTTCTATGCGGTACAATTTCGCCATAATCCTTCCGTCCGGCGAGAACAGCTTCTATCTTGATGACGTAGAGAAAGGTGAGCTCTTTGGCGAATTCGTCGGTCGCGAGCTAGTCGATTTCTCGCGTTCCTTATTCGGTCTCTCTGCGAGCCGCGAAGACACCTTCATCGGCGGGTACTCGATGGGCGGATACGGAGCCCTTCGCAATGGATTGAAGTACAACGACACATTCGGCGGAATTATCGCATTGTCTTCCGCGCTCATTGTTAAAACCATTTCGCAGATCCAGCCGGGATATGCCAATCCTATAGCCAACTATGACTATTACCATCGTGTCTTCGGAGAACCGACGAAATTGCCTGGAAGCGATAAGGATCCTGAAGCCTTAGTCGAGTCCATTCGGAAAACTGGGGTGAGGATGCCTCGCCTATATATGGCCTGCGGCTCGGAAGATTTTTTGATCGCAGAGAACAGGGAATTCCATGAATACTTGAAGAAAGAGCGTATCGAGCATCGCTATGAGGAAGGCGCCGGGGCCCACAATTTCAAGTTTTGGGACGAATACATAGAAAAGGCTCTCGTGTGGATTCGCGAGAATTGAACTGGGATCGCTCATGTGCCATTAAAACAGGCAGACTGAAGTAGCAATTGATAAGCTCGCGGCATCGTACATGAAACCATGCCGCGAGCACGTACTGAAAGATATTGAATCCCTGGGAGATACTTTTGTGCCCGACGACATCGGGCATAACTCGCCCCCTTAATTGTAAACAAGTAAACCACCGGCTTTGCCGGTGAGACTTGAAAAGGCTATGCCGTGTAAAGCGAAAACAAAATAAGGTACTCCCCAGGAAGCCCCCGGAAAAGGCAGCCAAAGGAGTACCTGATGAATGACTGGCAAAGCCTAGCACACACAAAATGGGAATGTAAGTACCATGTCGTGATAGTGCCGAAGTATCGGAAAAAGAGTCTGTATGGGAAGATACGAAAAAGAATTGGAGAGATATTACGAGAACTGTGTAGGTATAAAGGGATCGAGGTATTAGAAGGGCATGCAATGCCCGATCATATTCATCTGTGTTTATCTATCCCACTGAAGTACAGCGTCGCGATGGTGATCGGATATCTGAAAGGGAAAAGTGCAATCAGGATACATCGGGAAATACTCGGAGTAAAACGGGGATTCACGAATAAGAATTTCCTTGCCGAACGAACGATACCGCGGAGCTCTGCTCCGCGGTCGTTCATCCGACGTCAAGCCCTGTATTTGAACATCCTTGCCTTTTAGGGAGAATGTCAATATATGGAGTCTCGATCCATGGACCATCCATCAATACAGAAGCGCTTGCGCCAAAGAGCGATGTGATTTTACTCTTTGCGTCTGCGTACGACTTAACGTCCCCTAAAGAGCTAAAATCGTACCCTCTTGATCCATGGCGGATATGGACTGCATCCCAACGCCCCATAATGTTTCTACATAAAATATTTACATCGACCAAGGAACCTAGCGTCGCAGAAAGCATTCTCAAGATATCGTCCATGTAAACGGTGACAGGAAGTCCTCCGTTGCAGTCAATTATCCAGACTATGTTCTCATCGATTCCCCATTCAAAGTTAAGGCCATTTTGGGCATAGTGCATTTTTGATCCTCCATCTGATATGCACAAAGTAGAAAATGCACCATTAGAGAAGGCCGGGGAGAGGGAGGTTGTTTCTCTCCCCAGCCGGATTCCGTGACTGTAAGCGATGGGCCAATATTTTTTACTTCGGCTCTCCGTAACGATCTCGAAGCTCCAGATTCACGACGAGCACATTCACGAGTTTCTCGCCTGCGAGGCCTCCAAGGGGTGCTTTTGAGTCCTTTTCCAGCATAGCCTCGATCTCGGTTTTGACTTCTGCTGGCTTGCGTTTCAGATCCTCGGCCCATTTCCCGGAGACGCGGTCGAGCTGGTACTCGGCGTTCTGCAAGGTAATATCGGGATCGAGTCCAGAGGCCGAGGTCGTCACATAATCGCCGGGAATGTCCGCGAGGGCGACGTCCGGGTGTTCCTGCCGCCACATATCGAAGAAGTTCGACTGTATGTCCGATCCCGTGATGACGGGCTTGACTGTCGCGACGGTCTGGCCTTTCGCGTCGGTCTCTGTCACCGTCGAAGGGAATGCGCCGGGATGATCGGCCGAAAAGCTTTGGAAGAACACTATCGCCAGATCGGCAGCCTGAGGCTTGGGCGTCCCGGGATTGTCTTTGATGAACTGCGCGACGATGCTCGGGTGGGCCTTGGCCCACGCGTCTACGTATGGGCCATGGCTCGGGTCGGCGCTAACCCAGCTTTGGGCGACCGAGTTGTGCATGTTCGCCCACTGGGCGACGATATGGGGATTGCCTTGGAAGGCGTCCTTTTGGAACCAGGCCTCGATGTCTGGCCCCACGGCCTGGCCCGCCTTGGCGCCGCCGCGATAGGTCGCGATCGGGCCGAGCATCTGAGCCACGCGGTTCCGGAGGGCGTAGTTGGAGGGCGCCAAGGCGGAGGACGACGAAGCCGAGGCATCGTAGCCCGCGCCCGCTGCGGAAGGACGTGGCCAGAAGTACTCATCCTTGGTAAAAGGCTGGGCGATCAATTTGGATCCCAGCGCTTTCCCGTCCTTCCCTTTCAGAATGCTACCGTTTGCCTGGAAGGGGAATAATAGTTGTCCGGTCGCCAGCAGCGTAGCTGGATATATGACGCAGCATATGACGACGGCAAACGCGAGAAGCAAAAGGCTCTTTGACAAGTATCGTGATATTTTCATCTTCTTCTCCCTCCTCTAAGCCACGAGATGAAGCGCGGTCATGATCACGTCGATCAGCTTGATCCCGATGAACGGCAGGATTATTCCGCCTAGGCCCCAGATCAAGAGATTTCGGCGGAGCAAGGCTTCGGCTCCGCTCACGCGGTACTTGACCCCCTTCAAGGCTACCGGAATCAAAGCCGGGATGATGAGGGCGTTGAAGATGACCGCCGAGAGTACTGCCGACGTCGGCGAATGGAGGTCCATGATGTCCACCGCCTTCAGCCAGGGCAGTGTGCCCGCGAACATAGCGGGGACTATGGCAAAATACTTCGCGACATCGTTGGCTATGGAGAAGGTAGTGAGCGCTCCTCGCGTGATGAGCAGCTGCTTGCCGATCTCCACGACCTCGATGAGCTTGGTGGGGTCGCTGTCGAGGTCCACCATATTCGCTGCTTCCTTCGCAGCCTGGGTACCGGCGTTCATGGCGAGCGCGACGTCCGCCTGCGCGAGGGCGGGGGCATCGTTCGTGCCGTCTCCCATCATCGCGACCAGCTTGCCTTCCGACTGTTCCTTGCGTATGTAAGCAAGTTTCATTTCGGGAGTCGCCTGGGCTAGATAATCGTCCACCCCCGCCTGCGCGGCAATCGCATTGGCGGTCAAAGGATTGTCACCGGTGATCATGACTGTCCGAAGGCCCATCTTCCTAAGGCGCGCGAAGCGCTCTTTCATGTTCGGCTTCAGGATGTCCTCGAGGGCGATGACTCCCGCGATCTCCCGGCCGTCGGCCACGACCAGGGGCGTCGCCCCTTTGATCGCGACATTGTTCACGATGCCCTGAAGATCGGCAGGCACGCTGCCGCCTTGGCCCTTCACGAAGCTCGTGATAGCGTCGATCGCCCCTTTCCGGATTTTACGGCCGTCCGGGAGGTCCACCCCACTCATGCGCGTCTGGGCGCTGAAGGGCACGAAGGCGGCATCCTCCGGGATCCCCAGCGAAGCGTCGTCGTAGGTTCTCCACAGCTTCACGATGCTCTTGCCTTCGGGCGTTTCGTCGGAGGCGGAGGCGTAGCCGGCGAGCCGGGCGAGCTCGACAACCGTGACTTTGCCGATGGGCAGGAACGTGGTCGCGTGGCGGGCCCCGACGGTGATCGTGCCCGTCTTGTCGAGGAGGACGACGTCGATGTCGCCGGCGAGCTCCACGGCCTTGCCGCTTTTTGCCAGGATGTTGGCCTGAAGCGAGCGGTCCATACCGGCTATCCCGATCGCCGCGAGGAGGGCTCCGATCGTGGTGGGAATGAGGCATACGATGAGCGCGATGAGTGTCGGAACGTCGGTGCCCAGGCTCTGCAAGGATGGAACCCAGAGATATCCCGCCATGTACTGCTCGGCGTTGCGCGCCATCGGCCACAGCGCCATGACCACGATGAGAAAGATGAGCGTGAGGCCGGAGAGGACCAGAGCCAGCGCGATCTCGTTGGGGCTGCGCTGCCTGATCGCGCCCTCGACCAGGGCGATCATCTTGTCCAGAAAAGATTCCCCGCGGCCCGAGGTTATCTCGACCACGATATGGTCCGAGAGCACGTAGGTGCCGCCGGTCACGCCCGAGCGATCGCCTCCCGACTCGCGGATCACCGGCGCCGACTCGCCGGTGATCGCCGACTCGTCGACCGAGGCGACTCCTTCGACCACCTCACCGTCGCCGGGGATGATCTGCCCTGCCGACACGGAGACCCGGTCGCCGGGCTTGAGGTCGTTCGAAGAGACCTCTTCGATGGCGCCCTTCTTCGTGATCCTGTACGCTATGGAATCATGCCGAGCCTTTCTCAGGGAGTCCGCCTGGGCCTTGCCCCTCGCCTCGGCGAGGGCGGTCGCGAAATTGGCGAACAGCACGGTGAGAAAGAGCCACGCGGCGATCGCGATGAAATAGCCGATGGGCACGGTGCTTTTATACCCACCTGTGGCGTACTGGATTATGTACAAAAGCGTCAAGATGGTGCCGATCTCGACGACGAACATCACGGGGTTCTTCCACTGGATGTCCGGGCGTAGCATCACGAAAGATTGCTTAAAAGCAGTCCACGCCGTTGGGCCGTCCCAAAGGCTCTTCGCCTTCTTCCGGCGCAACGTTTGCGAAATCTCCGTGGACGAAACGATATCATTCATCTCCATATTCCCTTTTTCTCCTTGATGAACTCAACCGCCGAAGGGTATCGGCCCCAGCTGCTCGGCCAAGGGACCGAGGGCCGCGACTGGCAGGAAGAGTAGAGCGCCGATGATAAGAATTGTTCCCAACAGCAAGAACCCGAAGGTCATAGTGTCGTCCCGGAGAGTCCCCAGGCCGGCGGGAGCGGATTTCTTGGCGCCGAGGGACGCGGCCATGGCGACCATCGCGATGATGGGCAGGAATCGACTGATGATCATCACGATGCCCGCTCCGATGTCCCAGGCTACCGCTTCGGGGGCCGGGTTCGGGTTATTGAAGAAGCCGTAGGTGACCCCTAGACCGTCGAAAGCAGAGCCGTTGTTCGCCGAGGCGGATGAGAATTGGTAGACGATCTGAGACAGGCCATGGGGCCCTGAGTTGCTGATCGCCTTCATGCCCCAGTCCGTGGCGGCGTAGAGCCCGCTCGGCCCGAGGATCATCAAAGGATGGATGAGAAGGGCGATCACGGCGAGCTTGACCTCCCGGGCTCCGATCTTCTTGCCCAGATACTCAGGGGTCCTTCCGACCATCATGCCCGCTATGAATATCCCGATGATGATGAACATGAGCATGTTGATCATCCCGACGCCCTTGCCGCCGAAGATGCAGTTGAGCCACATCCCCGTCAAGGGCGAAATGGACGCGACAGGATTGAGACTGTCCATCTCTGCATTCACGGCGCCACAGGTCACGTCGGTGGTCAAGGTGGCGAAGACCGCTCCAGCGGAGGTTCCGAACCGCAAATCCTTGCCTTCGAGGTTGCCCAAGTGCTGGTCCACGGGCAGGCCGGCGACGGCTGGTATCGAAAGAGTAACTTTGCCGGCCGGCACGCTCGTAGTCGGGATATCGTAGCTGCGACTGACGGGATGGCTGGTCAATCCCGGGTTGGGTTGGAGTGTATCGGTGGCGACAGCCAGGACGATGACTCCCACCATGAGAGCCAGCATGACCGAGAAGATGGCGATCGCATGCTTCTTGCGTTTGAGCATGCGTCCGAACATAATCACCAGGGCGAAGGGGAAGATCATCATCGCGAGGGTGTCGAAGAAGTTCGACACCGCCGTCGGGTTCTCGAAGGGATGCGCGGAGTTCATGCCGAAGAAGCCGCCTCCATTCGTCCCGAGCATCTTTATGGACTCAAACGCCGCCACGGGCCCCATGACGATATTTTGTTGGATCGCCACGCCCTTATCAGTCAGGCCCATCGACCCCGGCTCCAACGTTGAGACCTGTTGAACGCTTTGCAGCGTCATCGGACTTCCCTGCCAGATGAAGATCACCGCGAAAATGAAAGCCGCCGGAATGAACATGTAGATAAGCACTCGCCACATGTCCAGAAAGAAGTTGCCGACGGAACTGTCACTACGAAAGGCACGGATGATCGCTACGAGAGAGCAGAGCCCGATCGCGGCAGAGATGAACATATTCGCGATGCCGAAGAAAATCTGGCTGAAGTTGGAAAGATGCTGGTCGCCCGAGTAGTGCTGGAGATCGGTATTCGTCATGAAAGACACGATACTGTTGAAGATCGCGCTCGGCGCCAGCATGACCTTATGGTCGGGGTTCAGGGGCATCCACTGTTGTAGGGCCAGGATGAGGAAGCCGAAGGCAAACAGGAAGGTGTTGAATATGAGCAGCGAGGCCAGATACTGCTTCCAGTTTTGGGCCCCGCTGTCCATGCGTTTCTCGAACCATCCGAAAACTTTAAGTGGGCGATACTTCCCGTCCATGACCCACGCCATATAGCGGCTTAAGGGAAATGCGATCAGCGTCGCCATCACGAGAAGCGCGAAGGGAAGGAACCATGTTTGAACGAACATTGCATTATCTCCTTTAGAAGCGCTCCGGTCGTATGAGCGCGACGACTAGGTAGACCAAAAGTAAGAGCGCAACTCCGGCAGTTAAATAGATCATGATTCTAAAGCCTCCTTGTCCCTGCTCAGATTTTTTCGCACGCCCTGACGAACCATAGGCAGAATGCCATGAGTGCGAGACCAAGAAGAAACATTCCTGGAATCCATAGTAAAAGATTCATCCGTACCTCCTGGCCTTAGCCGGCCATTTTCTAGGAAGAGTATAATTAATAGTGAAATTAGTGGGGTGTAAGATATGAGCCTAAGGGAGTTAGTGTTTCATTAGTCTCGGAACCGATCGTTTTTTTACCGGCAATATAGCGGTCAAATCAGTCTTTATGACTTACTAACAGGTAACGCCAAAAACCTAATGCACAATAAATACCTCAGATGCCTGTCGCAAAACTATATTACTGCATCATGAGTATCAAATCGATTACGGTGAAGTTATCGAAGAAGGAAAAGTTGTGAAACGGGCCCTAGTGATAGACGCTGACCCTCACACCAAGAAGCTTCTCGGGATAGACCTTGGAAGAAACGGCTATGATGTCTACACCACGACATTGGCTTGCGATGGATTGCGCTCTATACGAGCGGTCAGGCCAGATATCGTTCTTTTTG
>Ga0326727_10002882_pt1 | contig 56845 bp, 56 predicted proteins | sample MB2enrmetagenome_FD_207643 | JGI IMG/M metagenome (GOLD analysis project Ga0326727, IMG submission 207643) | Lab enriched peat soil microbial communities from McLean, Ithaca, NY, United States - MB29MY | ecosystem: Environmental > Terrestrial > Soil > Wetlands > Peat | place: USA: New York... | reverse complement strand
AACCGTAATATGTGGTTTCCAATAAAATCAGTCGCTGATCAATTACACCAAGTGTTTTATGTGTTGTTTTATGCGGTGTATCAAAAATTACATTAACTCCTTTTTCTTCCGGAAGTTTGTCCGTTTTGACTATTCAGTTCATCTGACTTGTTGCCCGTAGCTCTTAATTATATTAATTATTTTATAATATTTTTTAGCGTCGGTCTATATAAAAATGCCCGGAATAGCTTTCGCCATTCCGGGCATTGAGAATAATCATTTTACTTATATTATTTTACATCTTCAAAGTCGGCATCAACCACATCGTCATTTTTTTTGCCTGATGCTTGTTGCTGATTGCCTGCCTGTTGCTGCGCTCCGGCATCCGCCCCCGGTCCGCCTTGACTGCCTGCTGTTTTGGCGTACATGGCTTCTGCCAGCTTATGTGAAACATTCATAAGATCATCCTGAGCCTTTTTGATGGCATCAATATCGTCACCTTCAAGAGCCTTTTTCGCTTTAGCTATGGCTTCTTCAATTTTTGTTTTCTCAGCCGCATCTACCTTGTCGCCGAATTCCTTGACATTCTTTTCAACGGAATATACCAGAGAATCGGCCTGATTTCTGGTCTCGATGAGTTCCTTGCGACGCTTGTCATCTTCAGCGTGCGCTTCCGCGTCACGGACAAGTTTTTCAATTTCCGCTTCAGACAGGCCGCTGGAGGCGGTAATTTTGATGCTTTGTTCCTTGCCGGTACCCAGGTCTTTGGCGTTGACGTGCACGATGCCGTTGGCGTCGATATCAAAAGAAACTTCGATCTGTGGCACGCCTCGCGGAGCGGGCGGAATGCCCACCAGTTCAAAACGACCCAGCGTTCTGTTATCAGGCGCCATCTGACGTTCGCCCTGCAAAACGTGGATGCTCACCGCCGGCTGATTATCGGCCGCCGTCGAGAAGATCTGGCTTTTCTTGCAGGGAATAGTAGTATTTTTTTCGATAAGCCTTGTCATCACGCCGCCCAAAGTTTCAATACCCAGGGACAGAGGCGTAACATCCAGAAGCAGAACATCTTTGACCTCACCCGCCAGAACGCCACCCTGAATAGCGGCACCTACTGCAACTACTTCGTCCGGGTTCACGCCCTTGTGCGGTTCTCTGCCAAAAATCTCCTTCACTTTTTGCTGCACTCGCGGCATTCTCGTCATACCGCCAACTAAAATGACTTCGTCAATATCTTTCGTTGATAAATTGGCATCTTTAATTGCTGTCTGGCACGGACTGACCACTTTATTGATCAGCTCTTCTACGAGAGATTCCAGTTTGGCGCGTGTCAGCTTGATGTTCATATGCTTGGGGCCGGAGGCATCGGCGGTGACGAAAGGCAGATTGATATCTGTTTCCATCGTTGTCGAAAGCTCCATTTTCGCTTTTTCCGCCGCTTCTTTCAATCGTTGCAGTGCCATCTTGTCGCTGCGCAGGTCTATGCCCTGATCTTTTTTAAATTCGGCAACCAGATAATCCATGACGCGCTGATCGAAATCTTCTCCGCCCAGATGGGTATCGCCATTGGTGGATTTGACTTCAAATACGCCATCTCCAAGCTCCAGGATTGAAATATCAAAGGTTCCGCCGCCCAAATCAAAGACGGCAATTTTTTCATCTTTCTTCTTATCAAGACCGTAAGCCAGAGCGGCTGCGGTAGGTTCGTTTATAATACGCAAAACGTTCAGACCGGAAATCTTACCGGCATCTTTGGTCGCCTGTCGCTGTGAATCGTTGAAATAGGCTGGTACGGTAATGACGGCGTCCGTCACTTTTTCTCCCAGATAATCTTCGGCAGTTTGTTTCATTTTTGTCAGAATCATAGCCGATATTTCAGCGGGAGAATAATTTTTTCCCCGAACAGTTACCTGCGCATCGCCATTGGATGCTTCAGTAATCTTGTAGGCGGTTATCTTCACGTCGTACTGAATTTCTTTGGAGCTGTATTTTCTGCCGATTAATCTTTTGACGGCGTAAACAGTATTTTCTGAATTGGTAATCGCCTGTCTTTTGGCAACCTGACCCACAAGGCGCTCACCGTTCTCCGCAATGGCGACAATAGATGGCGTGGTACGGTTTCCCTCCTGATTGGCTATAACAACGGGATCTCCGCCTTCCATTATGGCTACGCACGAATTTGTCGTTCCTAAATCAATTCCAATAATTTTTCCCATATCTTTCCTCCTTATTCTCCTATATCCTCGATATTTTCACATACATCATTTTCTTTATTTGTCTTTTTACATACACAGACTCTCGATGGCCTTAAAAGCCGGCCGTTTAGCAAATAGCCTTTTTCCATTTCGCTGATAACTTTGTTATCTTCATGCTGGTCGCTTTCCATCTGCATTAACGCTTCATGGAAATTCGGATCAAAAGTTGAGCCAGCCGCGTTAATCATTTCCACGCCATGTTTTTTCAAACAACACAAAAGCTGTTCCTGAATCAGGGTGATGCCGTCTTTAAATGCCTGAATATCACCGGTATCGTGCTTGAGAGCCCTGTCCAAACTGTCCATAAAAGGCAGAATATCTTTGATGATATCTTCTTTGCCGTACTTGATTATATCGGTTTTTTCTCTGGCAGCCCTCTTTCTGTAATTATCCAGTTCGGCAACAGCACGCAAATACTTATCGTAATTTTCCGCAGCTTCTTTTTCCTTTTCTTCCAGCTTTTTCTTTAAATCCTCATTTTCCTGATTATGGTCGTCCGCGATGATTTTTTCGTTCTGTTTTTCTCCGGATTGATCATGTTTAACAGGATGTTCTTTTTTTAGTTTCACTACGACCTCTGAAAAAAGTTATTGTTATTTTAAATCAGGTTTTTGAAATAATTTTATATCCACTAATTCACAAATAGCGTGGCCGGCTGTTATATGCGTTTCTTGAATACGCGCCGTGCTGGAGGAGGATACATGAATAGAAAAATCAACAATCTTTGCAATATCTCCCCCATCCTTACCGGTAAAGGCAACTGTTACCAGCCCCATCTTTTTGGCCATTTCAAGACCTTTCAAAACATTGACGGAATTGCCGCTTGTGCTGATACCCCAGGCAATATCTCCGGTCTGACCTATAGCTCTTATTTGCTTGCTGAATATTTCAGAAAAATCATAGTCATTACCGATACTCGTAATAATGGAAGTATCGGTAGTTAATGCTATGGCCGGAAGTGGTGGCCTTTCTATCACAAAACGGTTGACAAATTCCGCGGCAATATGTTGCGCATCCGCAGCCGAACCGCCATTGCCAAAAAGCAAAATCTTATTGCCCGCTTTAAGGGCGGCTGTCAGTGCCTCAATAACAGTGACCAGCTTACTTAGATTTTCATTAATAAAAGCATCCTTTACGCGGCTGCTTTCCTTAAATGTTTTTATTATGTGATCTTGCATACTTGTCTTCTCGAAATCCTTTTTAGATTATATCAGGCGAAGCGCAATTAATATATTTACGGGTATATCTTCTGTCAAGGGCGTAAAGACGAATTTTCTTATCTTTATTAAATAGATATTTGATTCCTTCGGAAGGATAATTCCTTTGAAGGCGGAAATAAAATCAGGCAAGGCGGATACGGGCTTTTAAAAAAGGCGTTTTGGATATTAAGATTTCTCAAAGCCAGAATATCAAGGCGATAGGCAAAAGTTTTCATAATAACCGTTTAAAATAAAACCCGCCTCTCTTGTAAAACAAGGGCGGCGGGTTTATGAAATTTAATGAAAAGACAATGGGTATAAAATCCTAGTTATATCCTTCATCACAAGCAATCATATCCAGGTGCAAAGTTGCAATATCTTCAACGTCTAGATTTGGTTCTTCACTTGATTTTGGCAATTCAACTGTTTTGATGTAGCGCCGACATTTATTACAGACATCTACCCGATAACGTTCCTCACCTTCCACTTCAAAATATGCCAGGGAATGCTGTTCCTCGTTTCCACAGAATGGGCATTTGATACGGTGAAAATACCACTTGAAACCGCACTGATGACAAAAAAGATACCGTTTCCCTTCTTCCTCATCCCTGATTTCGCCAATCTTTGGTTCTTTGCCGCAAATGGGGCAATATCCTTCCGACCACCCCGATTTTTCTACTATTTCCCCGTATTTTTTGGCAATACTTTCCAGTTCAGGCCTTAAGCTTTCTTCAGTAAAAAGATCAATCAGGTCAATGTTTTCTTCAGCTTCATGACATGCCGACAATCCTTGAACATCGGCTACTTCAATCTTATGGTCAAAAGAAGCACGAATAATTTTTTCCCAATCAAATTGAGGACTTTTAATTATATCGATGATATTTTGCGCCACTTCGGGCATTCTTCTTTCAGCAATGGAAATTAGAGAATTAAAATATTCTTTTGGACGTGCTAAATCATATTTCTTTCCCGTAAAATCAATTAGAGGAAGTCCCCCTTCCATTTTTTGAGTGATTAAGTTTTCATCCACATGAAAGATGGAATCTTTCATGTGGATGTGGTATTCTTCCCGTAAAATCAATATGTCTGCCATTATATCTAAAAGCTCGGTATAATGAGGATTAGCTGCCTTGTAATCCTCGATTGTTTTTAGAGACTTGCGCAATGTTGCGACCATTTTTTTACTCCTTATACCAAGTATAGTTCGACTTATTATCCTGAATACTAACAAAGAATCTAGTTTTTATTAGGACCAAACCAAGAAACATATATCTGCTTTAACAGGTATCTTCAAGGAATATTTTTTATGCAAGAATTTGTTATTATTAAGAATATTAATCTAATAAAATATAAAAGTAATTATAATGAATAAAACAGCTAAAACGGGGATGGAATATTTAAACATGAATCCGAAGAAACCGGGCATCTTCACGCCTGCTTCTTCAGCTATAGATTTGACCATGAAATTCGGTGCATTACCGATATAACTATTGGCGCCCATAAATACTGACCCTGCCGATATGGCCGCCAGATAGGGAATTTTTTCTTCAATTAGAAGGGCTACGGCCTGCGACTCAGGCATCCCGGGATAGAATTTCCCCAGCGCGCTATTGAAGAAAGTCAAATAGGAGGGGGCATTATCCAGAAAACTTGATAATGAACCTGATGCCCAGAAATAATAAGCAGGTGTATTCACTGATTTGATCAACCATGCCAGCGCGCCCAGCTCGCCTGCTTTCAGAATTGCCAGCGCGGGAATAATTGTAATAAATATCCCGGCAAAAAGATAAGCCACTTCCTGAACAGGCACCCAACTGAAATCGTTGCTTCTGCGCAATTCCTGACGCGTTAAAGTAAGAGATAATATGCCCATCAATATCAAGATGGAGTCTTTGATGATGTTCTCTATTGTTTGATAAATGCCGAAAATATTAATCTCGCCCAATTTAATGATCCCACTGAATAAAACTGCGACGATAATACCGGCCAGAAAAATAAAATTATAAGATCCTTCAATCCTTAAAGGTTCAAACTCAGCGTCCCTCTGGGCAGTTTTGCTTTCTTTTTTGAAATAGTAGGAATCCAGAATAAAATAGATCGCCAGCAGCAAAACGCTGGCAAACACCATTTGCGGCAGAATATGCATAGTCCAGAAAAAAGGGACGCCATGCAAAAAGCCCAGAAACAGCGGCGGATCACCCAGCGGCGTGAGCGCGCCGCCGATGTTGCTGACCAGAAAAATAAAGAATACAATGGTATGGGCTTTATGCATGCGCCAAGCGTTGGAACGCAATATTGGGCGGATTAAGAGCATGGAAGCGCCGGTCGTTCCGATAATGGACGCCAGAACGGTTCCGGCAAGCAGAATAACGGTATTGATGGCAGGTGATCCTTTTAAAGTTCCTTTGATATAAATGCCTCCGGAAACTGTAAAAAGCGCCCATAGCAGTAATATAAAGGGAATGTAATCTATGATTATAGTATGTACTATTTCATGAACGGCAACTTCCCGGAAAAAAAACAAAAACGGTACGGCAAAAACTAAAGCCCAAAACGCCGAAATTTTTTTGAAATGATGACCCCAAAAATTGGGCGCAAATAGGGGAATCAACGCAATAGAGAGCAAAATGCTGGCAAATGGAAGAATAGACCAAATTGGCAGTGAGCCCAGATTCGTTGAATTATCTGCAGCCGGGCATGTAGAAGGCACAACGAGGGCTAAAAACAGCACTGTATACAAAACGTAAATATTTTGTTTCATTGAACCTGTTATACTCCTTTGATAAGCGACGATTTATTTTTCTGGAATGACTAAAGCAGACAATACAGCCGTATCAATAATATTAACATCAGTGCTTTCAAATACAGATGAATATGTTTTGCTGAAGAAATGTTTTTTATCCAGATCAATAGGATATAAAATATTGTTAAAATTTAGCACACACACCTCTTTAATGAATAAGTATAATGGTATAATCAAAAATACATGTCAATGTTTTATGATTAATCTCTAATTTTATCAGGAATATATCATCCGATAATCTGAGCAGATAAATGATTTGTTCTTGTTTTTTTATCTTCAGCGGTTAATATCCGTGATTGTGCTTGACAGGTTTCATATTTTTGTTAAATACTAAAAAAGTAATTGTAAGATCATTATCTCAAAAAAAATCAGGAGGATAAATATGGCTTATAATAATATCACCGTTTCAACGAAGGATTTCGTAACTACCGTGACACTGAATCGCCCGCCAATGAATTCTGTAAATATTGGCATACGCGAAGAGCTGGATCAACTTGTAACTGAGATAGAGAAAAGTAAGGATACCAGAGTTGTCATTATTACCGGTTCCGGCGAAAAGGCTTTTTGCGCGGGCATGGATGTTTCAGACATCGCAAATATTGACAAAGGACCCAACGGCAACAACGTTTATAACAGAATCGAACGTTCTACCAAACCTTTCATCGCGGCTATAAACGGACACGCCCTTGGCGGCGGATGTGAACTGGCAATGGCCTGCCATTTTCGTTACATGACTGACAATCCTAAAGCCCAGATCGGATGTCCGGAACTTAATCTTGGCATTATCCCTGGTTGGGGCGGCGTACAGAGAATGCCGAAAATAATCGGTAAATCTAAAGCTTTGGATTTTATTTTTTTCAGCAAAAAAGTCAACGGAGCCGATGCGCTGGCTCTTGGCCTCGTGGATAAAGTTTGCCCGGCTGCCGATTTAATTAAAGAAGCTACAGATTACGCGATTGCTATTTCAAAGAGACCTCCTCTTGCTGTGAGCGCCGTGCTTCAGGGAATGGCTATTGGTTTAGAAAAGGGACTCGACGCTGGTCTTGAATCCGACAAGAAGTGGATTGAAAAACTGAAAACCAGTTCCGACGCCGTAGAAGGGATGACAGCTTTCTTTGAGAAACGCGAACCGAATTTCAAGGGCGAATAAATACATCAATCTGATTTAATCAATTTAAACATCCGTTTCCTCAAGAAGAGGAAACGGATGTTTTTTTATCTTGCCGGTCGTTAGCATCTGCAAGATGGCAACTTTCAGGCGACTTGGCATCAGACAATGAACATGGCCAATCCTTCAGCAATACACGCCGGTTTATCCTGCCCTTCAATTTCAATTGTATGAGTGGTTGTCATAAGAATTCGTCCTGGTTCTTTTTCCTCAACGCCGGAAATAACCATTTTGGAGCGTATTTTCGACCCTACGCGAACTGGAGCGATGAAACGCACCTTGTTCAAGCCGTAGTTTATAACCATCTTCATTCCTTCCGGCATATATTTCCCCGAACTGCCGAAAAAGGAAGTCATGGATAGCGTTAAGAATCCATGCGCTATAGTGCCGCCGAAAGGACCATTCTTAGCCCGTTCGACGTCTACATGAATCCACTGATGGTCATCAGTGGCATCGGCAAACCGGTTGACCCTTTCCTGATCAATTAAAACCCAATCGCTTACGCCGTTATCCTGACCAATCATTGTTTTTAATTTTTCTACGGGCACCTTTTCGAACATTTTTCAAAATCTCCTTTTATAATCGAGAAATCAACATTTTTATATAACCCAATCACTTAAAAAAACCAGTCCAAAACAGACAGTTCTTTAATGAAAAATGGGGAATTAATATTCTATTCCAGCGCGGTCTTTGATGCCGGCGGCATAATGATGCTTTATTTCTTTGACTTCGCTTACGGTGTCGGCGAGTTTAATAATTCCCTCCGGCGCATAGCGGCCGGTTAAAATCAGGTTAAGTGCTGGCGGTTTATTTTTAATCAAGTCGATCACTTCCTTTAAATTGATAAGCTTAAAATCCAAAGCAACATTGATTTCGTCGAGAATGACCATATCATATTTGCCGCTCACGATTGCTTTTCTGGCAATGTCCAATCCTTTTTCCGCCAACTCAATATCAATTGCCGCCGGATTGTCTCGCATGACAAAGCTGTCCAGACCGGACATGCGTATGGTTAAACGGGGAAGATATTTTTCTGCGGCAATGAATTCACCATATTTTCTTCCTTTCATAAATTGCAGGACGAAAACATTGTAGTTTTGTCCGATAGCTCGCAGTGCCTGACCGAATGCGGCGGTTGTTTTTCCTTTGCCGTTGCCGGTGATAACCATAACCAATCCCCTGTCCTTTTTGACGACAGGTTTTTTAGTTATTTTTGCGGACAAAGATTTTTTTTTGATATCTTTAGAGACATCTTGTTTTTTACTTTTTACAGCTTTCATGCTTTGCTCCGCTTTTGAAAAAACTTATCAGTGATTTCTTCCGCCACGGAATAGGGATCAGCTTTTCTGTTTTTTATATCTTCGGAATATTTCTCCAATTCACCGCTTTTAATGACTGAATGCAAAACCGGTTCCAGAATACATGAACTCAGTGCGTCTTTAATTTCCGCCATTGCTTTTCTATGCATTCTTTCGTTAAATTTTCCGCTTTCTTGCAGATAAATATGATGCGCCCCTATTTTTTTTGCGAGTTTAACGGTATCTTCGGCAAATGCAGTTGGATCAAAGGCATCTCCAATCATCACGATTGGTGGTTTCCATCCGTCAGCGGTTTTAGGCGATAAATTGAGCATTGAAGCTAATTCCATTTGTAATTGTTTAGCGCCGGTTCGATTAGCTTTGTTGACGACGAAGACATCTGCTATTTCCATTAATCCGGCCTTCATCGTTTGAATTTCATCGCCCATGCCGGGAACAAGAACAACCACAATGCTGTGCGCGTGATTGACAATATCGATTTCCTGCTGGCCGATGCCTACGGTTTCCACAATAATAATATCTTTACCCATCGCTTCCATGACATGAATGGCATTGCCCGCAGCCGTGGAAAGACCTCCCAGCGCACCGCGGGTGGCGAGCGATCGGATAAAAACTCCGGAATCTTCAGCATGGCGCTGCATGCGGATTCTATCTCCCAGAATCGCTCCTCCGGTAAAAGGACTGGTTGGATCAACTGCCAGTATGCCGACGGTCTTATGTTGTTTGCGAAATTCGGTGATTAAAGCATCAGTTAAAGTGCTCTTGCCCGCGCCGGGTGCTCCTGTTATTCCGATAATGAAGGATTTGCCGGTATGGGCGTAAAGATTTTTTATTTTTGCTTTAGCGCTTGGAAGTTTGTCTTCGATATCTCTGATAAGGCGGGAGGCCGAGCGTACATCGCCGTCACAGATTTTTTTTATTATTGAATCCATAATTGTTTACAAAGGGCGTCTATTGCGGTTTTATATTTGTTTTAATCCATTCCACAATGGAATCAAGCGAAGCGCCGGGAGTGAAAATCGCTTTGATGCCGGCATTGTAAAGTATAGGTATATCCTGTTCAGGAATAATACCGCCGCCGATTACAGAGATATCGGAAGCGTCTTTTTCGCGCAAAAGTTCCACGACACGCGGGAAAAGCATGCGGTGAGCGCCGGAAAGACAGCTCAAACCAACCACATCAACATCTTCCTGAATAGCGGCCGACACAATTTGTTCAGGTGTTTGATGACAGCCCGTGTAAACAACTTCAAATCCGGCATCGCGGAAACATCGCGCCAAAATGCGGGCGCCGCGATCGTGGCCATCAAGCCCCGGTTTGGCAACCATCACGCGAATTTTTCTTTCCTGCATATCTATCTCCTGAAATACTATAATAAAATTATTTATACCCGTTTGCTTTCAAGAGATAACCCTGTGGCAAGGAGGATACTCGGCATGCGTATTACTAATACGTTTAGGAAGCCGACGACACTGCCAACAAAGTTAGCCAAAGAAAGTTGCTAATACAATCCCGGGTCTCTATACTCCCCGTAAACTTCACGGTAGATATCGCATATCTCCTGTAAAGTTGCCAAAGCTTTTACCGCCTCAATACAATGCGGCATTACATTTTCTCCTTTTTTACAGGAAATTTTTATATTGTCGAGAGACTTTTTGACGGCGTTATTGTTGCGTTTACGGCGTACATCATTGAGCCTTTTTATCTGTTCTTCGCTGATTCTTTCTTCGATTTCCAAAAGCGGGATGGAGTATTCATTGTTGCTTACATATTTGTTCATTCCCACCATGATTTTTTCGCCTCTTTCCAGCTGCTTCTGAAATTTATATGCTGATTCGGCAATTTCCATTTGCGGGAAACCTTTTTCTATGGCGGCAATCATTCCACCCATATCATCAATTTTACGGATGTAATCCCATGCGCTCTCTTCTATTTGATTCGTTAAGGTTTCAATAAAGTAAGAGCCCGCCAAAGGATCGATTGTGTTGGCCACACCGGTTTCTTCTGCAAGAATCTGCTGTGTGCGCAGGGCAATTTCCGCAGCATGTTCGGAAGGCAGACAAAACACTTCATCCAGCGAGTTGGTATGCAGAGATTGAGTGCCGCCCAGAACAGCGGCCAAGCCTTCTACTGTTGTGCGGATAACATTGTTGTAAGGTTGTTGAGCTGCCAGCGAACATCCCGCTGTTTGCGTATGAAAGCGCAACCACATCGAACGTGGATCTTTAGCATGAAAACGATCGCGCATGATTTTTGCCCACACTCGTCGCGCTGCCCGCAGTTTGCAGATTTCTTCGAAAAAATCAATATGCGAATTGAAGAAGAAAGACAACCTGGGAGCAAAATCATCAACGTTCATTTTTTTGCGGCGAATTACGTCTTCCACATATTCGATGCCGTCGCGGATAGTGAAAGCCAGTTCCTGAATGGCTGTGGAACCTGCTTCACGAATATGATAGCCGCTTATGCTGATCGTATTCCAATTCGGAACAAATTTGGTGCCGAATTCGACGGTATCACTGATTAGTTTTACTGAAGGTTCAGGCGGGCACATGAAAGTTTTTTGCGCGATAAATTCCTTGAGCATATCATTTTGAATGGTACCGCCTATTTTGGTTAGAGGCACACCTTTAATATCCGCTGCCGCGCAATACATGGCAAATAAAACTGTTGCCGGAGGGTTGATCGTCATGGAGGTTGTAACTTCATCCAGAGGAATGTCCTCCATAAGCGTCATGAAATCGTCCAGAGTGTCTATGGCAACGCCGCATTTGCCAACTTCGCCGAGGGCTTTGGACGAATCGCTGTCGTATCCCATGAGAGTCGGAAAATCAAAAGCGGTGCTAAGTCCGGTTTGACCTTCGCGCAGGAGCATTTTCCAGCGCTTATTGGTGTCTTGCGCACTGCCCATACCGGAAAACATGCGGAATGTCCAATAACGCCCCCGATAACCGGTGGCTTGATTGCCGCGCAAATAAGGGAATTCACCGGGAACGCTGATGGCTTCAGAGTAATTAATATCTTTAATATCTTCCGGAGTATAGAGTCTTTTGATTTCCATATCCGATACGCTGGAGAAGCGTTCTTTTTGATCCGGATTATTTTTTAACGACTTTTGAACGTTATCTTCCCATTTCCGGCTGAGTTTCAAAGACGTTTCTTGCGTTTCCTTCGAGAAATACACAATTAAGCCTCCCATATTATTAGGAATAATTAAGAATAGCCACGATAAAAACTAAAAGGCACTAACTCAAATCTTTTGATTTTGTCAAGATATATTAAAGAAAAGAAATATAAGCAATTTTGGATCTGCTTTAAAGTTTTTTTCCCATTAAATTTATTTGGCCTGAGAGTAACCGGAAATTCAAGTTTGATAGGTGGAGACGACGAGGCGTATAGTATGTTGAGGAAGCCGACAATGATGCTAACAATGATAGCGCTTTTATCTAGAAGCGGTATAAATATAAAAAAACACTCCCGTTATAAATATTCGGGAGTGTTTTTCGCTGAATGCTTATTGGGGTTTTACGTTTTCCGCTTCCAGGCCTTTTTTGCCCTTCTGTATATCGAAAGATACACGTTGCCCCTCAGTCAGTGATTTAAAACCTTCTGATTGAATTGCGCTGAAATGAACGAAGACATCTCCACCCTCATCATTTTCGATAAAACCAAATCCCTTGCTTGCGTTGAACCATTTTACTTTCCCTTCTGGCATAGTTGCTCAAACTCCTTTTATAGATTTTTCCAAGTCGAATTAACACCATGACAGGATTTGAAAATCTGAAATACTTTAAAGAATATTAGATTTATCTTTACAGGATTGAAAATCCACCAAACTTTAAAGAATATAACGGATTAACTTTGTACTTCAAAATGTCTAAATTCAACTTTTCCTTTCGCAAATCACAATTTATGAAAGTGCCTAAACTTAAACGCAAGGTAAAATAAAGTCAAGATGAATTTCAAGTTATTTATCGAAAATAATATTCTTATACATGGATGTGTATAATGTCAATCAGCGTCCGCTTTTAAAAATGCTTGTCAAAGATCCGGAAAAATTGAATTCGGTGGCGAGCGCATTCCACGAAGTTTGCTGCGTGGTAAGCGAGCGAGTATAGAATTATAATTTGCTTTAAGAATCGGAGATTCTCCGCGGCTTGCCGCGGAGAGCTTCAATTAAGCAAGAAAAATAATTGAAGATTAAATATTATTGTAATGTCTGATTTTTTCTTGACACAATACGGATATTAATTTATGCATTTATAATAAGTAATTATGGGTAAAATAACAACTTCCTGAAAAATTTTATCAGTTTGTATCAGGAATCTATATCATGTTGAATAAAGGCGACTAAATTGAGCTTAGAAGAAAAAAGAAGAAAAAAGAAAGAAAAAGGAAAAGAAAGTCGAAGAAATACAATTTTGAAAGCAGCGCGGAGACTTTTCTTAGATCGGGGATTCAAGGCTGTAACCGTTGATAGTATTGCTGCCAAATCTGAAGTTAGCAAAGGATCAATTTATCTTTGCTTTGACAGTAAAGAAGAGATATATACTCAAATCTTAATTGCCGATAATATCGCGCTTAATGAAAGAATAAGAAATTTCTCATCCGTAGAAGCTTCGGCTTCGCAACTTTTGCAGGAATTCTCCCGGATTTATGTTGATTATTTTCTAAATGATAAAGAACTTTTTAGAATACTTATGACTTTCATGATGCAAACCGGCCAGATGCATCTAACGGATAAGCAAAGTAATGAACTGATTAGATCAACAAATGAAAATATTAAGCCTATTTCTGAAATTATCCAGAAGGGCATAGATTCCGGTGAATTTTTTCCCATAAAAAACATCCGGCAGATTCAAAATGCAATTTGGGGTATGTTAAACGGCGTCATTTCGCTTTATCTTTTTACGGGAAATCCGATAAAACGTATGGAGAGAATCCATTCCACAATTCAAAATAGTTTGGATGTTATTATAAAGGGTTTGAAAGAATAATTTGTTCTCTAAAAGGGTTTTTACGCATTATAAAAATGCACGGAAATATTTCTTTAAGGTTGTGATTGTTGCAATTTGGATTCACTTTACGTCATTTAAAACAAATTTTTAAAGTCTTTGTCCGCCTCGTGTAAGATATTTTCCAAGTCTTTCAATGATTGCCCTAGCCTCCGATGTGAAGTGCAGTGATTTTTTCTTGATGCCGGTTTTTACCAGTTTCTTCTTCATGGGGCATTCAGAAAATTAATAGGATGAACCGTTAAATCTTATTAAATTTACACCACTTTTTAAAATATGATTTTTTATTGACAGTACAACAGATGTTGCTGTATTAACCCGTATTATATTATGTCATTATTTAGAAATTCAATTTTGTCCTTGCTACTAAAAAATTATCTTACAAAATAACATCAATATTCAGACAGGAGGCATGATGAATTTACAAACTTCAAGCGTTGCAAAAAACTCAGACGTAACCAGAGAAATTCCTGTTCCAGGAAAAGAGGTGACAGTTTGCACCAATCCGGCGACGGGCGAAGTGATTGCCGAATATCCGATAAATACGCTAGAAGATGTGATAACTGCGGTAAAAAATGCCCGGCGCACTCAGCCCGCCTGGCAGGCGCTACCTCTCAAAAACAAAATACGATATGTAATGAAATTTGCCGAATACATTCAGAAAAATTCAGAAAAAATAACAGAGATAATTTCGCAGGATAATGGGAAGACGCCTTGCGACGCAATGGTAGCGGAAGTGGCTCCTGCGGCGTTGGCAACGGCATACTACTGTAAAAATGCCGCGAGGTTTTTAGCAGACAGAAAAATAAAAGCAGGCAACATCATGCTGATGAACAAGCGCAGCAGCATTGCCCGGACGCCCTTTGGTGTGGTGGGTATTATTTCTCCATGGAACTATCCTTTCGCAATTCCCTTTTCCGAAGTGGTCATGGGATTGCTGGCGGGAAACACAGTTATTTTGAAGACAGCCTCGGAAACGCAGGTAGTCGGTCATGTCCTCAAAGAGTGCATCGAATACGCCGGTCTTCCCGAAAATGTTTTCACTTATATTAATATGCCCGGAAGTAAGGCGGGAGACGCGTTTATAGATGCCGGTGTTGATAAACTGTTTTTTACAGGTTCTGTTCCTGTGGGAAAATATCTAATGAAAAAAGCGTCAGAGAAGCTGATTCCGGTTGTTCTGGAACTGGGCGGCAATGACGCGATGATCGTTTGCCATGATGCGGATCTGTATCGGGCCGCATGCGGAGCCGTTTGGGCAGGCATGCAGAACGCAGGCCAGTCATGCGGTGGTGTTGAAAGAATATATGTGGATAAAAAAATCTACCATGAATTCTTGGCGGTATTAAAGGAAAAAGTCGAAGGACTGCGCGTTGGAGAAGGAAAAAATCCGGCGACGGATATCGGCGCCATGACTACCAGAAAACAAATGAAGACCGTTCAGGAGCATATTGATGATGCTCTGGCGAAAGGCGCGAAAATTTTCGCGCAATCCAAAGTTCCGGAAAACAGCAAAGGGAATTTTATGCCCTGCATGGTGCTGACCGATGTGAATCATACCATGCTGACCATGAAGGATGAAACATTCGGACCGATTGTCGGAGTAATGCCTTTTGAAACAATTGATGAGGCTATAGCATTAGCCAACGATTCCAATCTTGGTCTGACCGGCTCAGTCTGGTCAAAAGACAGGGGAAAAGCAAGACGGATCGGCCGCAGGATTATGGCCGGCGCAATTAGCATCAACGATCATTTAATGACGCATGGTCTTGCCGAAACGCCCTGGGGCGGTTTCAAAGAGAGTGGTATCGGCAGGACGCACGGAGATATCGGATTTGCCGAAATGACACAACCTCAGGTCGTAGTGGACGACATAATGAGCACGATGCCTTTAGTTCGCAGAAACTTCTGGTGGCATCCCTTTGAAAAGATTCAGTATGAAGGCATGAAAGGCCTTATAGACGCTTTCAACGGCAAAGGATTAGGGCAACGCCTTGCCGGTCTCATTAAACTAACTAGCGCTTTCTTCGGATCATTCATGAAAAAATAAAAAGTTTAGAAAGAACTCCCCGATAGATTGTTTAAATATCGGGGAGTTCTTTATTTAATAATCGAGAAGAAAATGCAATTATCAATATACTGTATCTGTCTTCCCTCTAAGTAAAAGCAGTATGCCCGATAGCGCAAGATAGGCCACCGCGAGCATGTAATGGGCATGGGTTGATGTGACACGCCAGGGCAGGTAAAGTTCACCGCTCGGCATTACCGAATGAATAATGCCAAACAGTGTTAATACAGCGCATACGGCACAGTATAAGGCCGCCAGCCGTGCCTTGTTGTCGATGAGATAGGCCAGCATACTTCCCCAAAGAAGTCCCGTAAGAATAAAACCGTTACTGAGCATCGTCAGTGTTTGATGCATGATTTGCAGACGCACAGGCAGCTTATCCGGTGTGGCATTCAGCGCGCCCATGAATTGACCCAGAATGATAAGCATGAGAGAGGCGACAACAGACAGAAAGCTTAAACTTACTGCCGGGGAATGAGCGGGCGGCGAATCCTTGTATGCCTGACGGATGATTTCAAAACCGATGAAGATGAAAATCGGCGCGATGACCGCCCGCGGGATAAGACTGATAAAAAGTGAAAGCAGTCCGACGACGGAGCAGGCACCGATGAGCAGTCCTGTAAACAAAGTGTACCACCAGGTCGCTCCCATCTTTTTGTACGCCGGATGGCCTATATATGGCGTAGTTTGCGCCACGCCGCCGAAGAAAGCCGCAATCAGAGATGTGAATGCCTCCGTAAGCAGGATATCCCTTGTGCGGTAATTGTCGCCTGCCAGGCGGGCGCTCTCCGTATTATTGATGCCGCCGATAATTGTCAAAATGCCGAAAGGTATGGCGATGGGCAGATACTGAATGCTCTGCGGCAGTGTTTTAAGAAAATCTATTGAAAAAACGGGTAAAGAAAAATGCATCTGCAAAATCGGCGCGGTGAACTCCGGCAAGTATCCGCCATAGCCCAGAGCAAAATGAATACCGGTGCCCAGAATGACAGCCGCAAGCACGCCGGGCAGGCGGCCAGGCAGATGCAATTTGGTCATGAGTGTCGTGAATATCAGTCCCAGGGCGACCATGCCGACGATGGCCTCGTTGAATATTTCGATCATCGGCAGAAATCCCAGCAGCAGAAGCCCGATTCCCGCCAGTGGCCCCAGTAGTCCCGCGGTGGGAATGATACGCTGAACCCATCCGCCGAAAAATGATGTGAAGATCTTAACGGCTCCGATCATGAAGAGAGTGGCCATGCCGATGTGCCAGGTGAGTTGAGCGTCACGGGTGGCGATATAAGCGGGGCCCATGACGGCGTAGGCAATGCCGATAGTTGAAGGCGTATCTATACCCAGTGGCATCGCCGTGACATCGGTGCGTCCGGTTTTTCGCCGCAAACAGATGGCAAGCCATGTATAAACAAGATCGCCCGCGCAAATTCCGACGGCCGTACCCGGTATCATGCGTGTCAGGATAATTTCCGCCGGATAGTTGAAAGTGAAGACGAGGATCGCGCTGAAAAATATCAGCACTCCGACATTATCGAAAAAAAGAGCAAGAAAAGCGGTTGTTTCTCCCCAGAACCTGTGTTGACTTACGGCGTTATCAACGTTCATTGCTTCTCCTCAAATACCACTTTAATCAAAACTCATAAACTCGCATTTATATATCTAAAATCGAGCTGTTTGACAATTCGTTTTCAAGGGATATTAACAATCCGTAACGATTTATGTTTTATAATTTCAATTCTTCTAGTGTTTTTAGATTCAAGTTTCTATTTGTAAAAAGTTGTCAAGGGGCTTGGGCATGATTGCATCTAAATCAGGTTAATTAACATCATAAATCAATTGTCCAAATTTTATAGTCTGCTTGAGCCGAGGCCGGTTTTCATGGTCACGACTGCCCGTGATGGCCATTCAAACATCATGACCATGTCGTGGCACATAATGTTTGAATTCAAGCTGCCTCTGGTGGGTTGCATCATCAGCAATCGCAACAATTGCTGATGACTTGTTGAAGGCAACCAACCAATGCGTGATTAACATTCCGACAGGAAGAACCGGACAAAATTAAATCGGGTTCCGATTAGAAACTAAAAATTTGTTTATTTTACAATTTTAAAAAGGTCTTTTGCTTTCGGGTCTGCGGCGGTTCGCAGCAGTTCAAATAAAACCATTTCCGTGGAGGTGATTTTTGCGCCTGCGTTTTTCATCGCGTTTATTCCGATCTGACAATTTTCCGGAGTGCGCGATGAAACAGCGTCGGCAGCCAGATGAACATCGTAACCGTTGGACATTAGATCCAGAGCGGTCTGGTAAACGCAAACATGGGTTTCAATCCCCAGGAGGATTACATGCCGAAGACTTAATGCTTTCAACTGCTTGTGGAAATGAACGTCTTCCCAACAACTGAAAGATTCCTTTGCTATCGGTTTAATGCCTTCAAGCTCCGCGGCTATCTGCGGTAGCGTTGGTCCAAGTTTTTGCGGGATTTGTTCGGTGACAATAATCGGCAGGCCCAAGACTTTAAATCCTTTAATCAATTTTATAGTATTGGAGAAAAGATTTTCCTTGTCAAACATGGCCTGGGCAAGATTGCCCTGAATGTCAATTGCAACTAAAACAGCGTTGTCACGACTGATCATATTAATTCTTCCTTTAAGGATTGGTATTATCAGGAAAGATGATTGCCCAGCAGCAAGCCGCCGTCGATCAAAATTTCCGCTCCCGTGGTATAGCTTGCCGCATCCGATGCCAGATAGAGTGCGGCACCGCATATTTCATCGGGATTGCCTATTCGACCGGAGGGCAAAGCTTTTTCTACCATTTCTTTAACTTTTTGAGCTTCTTCGGGCGGCAAGTGTCCCCAGTGAGAATTCATCATCTTGGTATTAACCGGTCCCGGAGCAATTGTGTTTACCTGAATGTTAAAACGAAGAAGTTCACTGGCAAAGGCTTTTGTCAGCATTCTCATGCCGGCTTTGGAAATGGAATAGATGCTTAAACCCGGTTCGGGATTGTACCCGTCCACGGAAGCGATATTGATGATTTTGCCCCCGCCCTGCTTGACCATAATATTGGCTGCTGCCTGACTGACGAAGTATGCACCTTTCAGATTTATATCCATAAGTTTATCCCAGAGGCGGTCGTCACATTCAAGGACCGAACCCATGGCGGGACTTGCGCCGGCGTTGTTGACCAAAATATTAATGCGTCCGTATTTTGCCACTACGGCATCGATCATTTTTTTTATTTCTTCTGTTTTGCCCAAATGAGCCGGAAGTGGAAAAGCTTCACCGCCGAAGGCTTTGATTTCGCTAGCCGTCGCTTCCAGATCCTGCGCCTTGCGGCTGGTAACGACAACCTTGGCTCCGGCTTTTGCAAAAGCAAATGCAATGGCCTGGCCGATACCGCGGCCGCCGCCGGTAATGATTGCCACTTTTCCTTTTAATGAAAATTGGGATATATCAAACATAGGAAGTCTCCTTTGTATTTTCTATATTAGATAAAAATGATTTGATGGGAATTTGCAACCTTTTTTTGAAAAGTTGGCATCGGGTGTCGGCAACTTTACCTGCCAACACCCGATGCATGGGAAAATTACTTTTTCACTGCCTTAGGCGCCAGCGCCTCACGGTCACCGCCGCTCATGCCGGCTATATATTTCACCAGTTTTTTCCGGGACTCGATATCGTACTGAGTCGTAATGGCGATTTGCTCCATGATGGGCGATCCACCGCCGTGGTAATTGCCTATATTGTAAATTCCGCCAGTCGATGAACACATCTCGTCGCCTATGTATCGCCAGAACTGTGCCTGATCCTCCGCTGATATCTTCGGATTGCGTTTGGTGTATTTCAAAAGTGCTTCACCTATTGCCGGATTGGCAAAATCTTTTTCATGCGGGAATGTAGCCGCAACACCGCCGGAGATATCACAAAGAATCTCGGCTTCGCGATAGACCGCCTCGCCGGAGAGACACCGGCCGACATTACAGTATATCGAATGGGGAATATAGGAACCAGGACCGAAAGGAACAAAACCCATGCCAGGAATATAAACTTCCGGTTTGGCCAGATCGGATGCCGTATAGCCTGCGGCATAACCCAGCTCGGTGGTCATGATGAGCTCAGCCAGTTTCTCGCGGACGTGCGATTCTTTATGGACATTGTTGCATTCGGCAGCCAGTGCGGCTTTTCCCAGCAGAATATCGCCGATGGCGGGTTTGCAGCCGGAGTATGAATGGCGATGGAACAAGGCAAACAGCAGGGCTAATATGCCGCCATGCATATGTTCGCCGGCCAGGAATACTCTCTCCCACGGCACGAAACAGTTTTCAAAAATCAGATACGAGTCGGTAAGTCCGGGGGTAAAACCGCGTTTGTAATGATCGCGTTGACGGTAGTTATGAATGGTCACAACTTGTTTCATTCCATCCCAGTCTCCGGGAACGGCAAAAGCCACGGCGTAGTCCTTGTCTTCCGGCCTGAGCGCGCGGGTAGGTATAACAAGGATCTCATCAGATACGGACGCTTCGGAAATGTGCACCTTGCAGCCTTCCACAATGATGCCGTCCCTGGTTCTCTCCTTGATATACACATAAGAACCGGGATTGGGTTGCTCGGCAGGACGTAGCATTCTGTCGCCCTTGGTGTCTGTCTGAGCGGATGCGGCGATCATGTCTTCCTTCTGGAAACGGGTTAGCCATTTCTTGAAGTTTTCGTGATAATTGGTCTCGCCCTTTTTTATTTTATCCGCCTCATACGAGACATTGTAAATGGCGTTTGTGGCATCTATGCCCATGCATCGCTGGATGCAGCCGCCGACTTTCTGGCACAGCATACGCGTCATATCCTGCTTACAGTGCAGGTCTTCCTTGCTCTGGTGAATATGGGTAAAACGGTTAATCTTCTCTCCGGTGAGGTGAGATGTGGCAGTCATCAGACGTTCATTTTCGGGTTTAGCCGCTTCATCATACGTCGTGCCCATAACATTGATGCAGTCGCTCTGCAACTCGTCCGTCCGATCGATCAGATTGCCATCAAAATAGATGTTGCGTTTCATTTTCGACAGGGCGTTTATAAAATCTTGTTTTGTTCTCATTTTAATACCCCTTTTAAAAAAGTGTTTGGTTATTTGGTTTTATCTTTTGAGGATGTTCCTCCATCTTTTTTCTTCATAATATTTTCCAAAACATTGGCATCTTCCAGTTTCACGTAAAATGTCGGACATGACTCTTCTTTCCTTGCGCGTATGCCGTCAAAAACAATTTCGATTAAAGGATCGAGCATATCCGCGATGCTTGGCTTTCGTTTAGGCATTCCCTGCATATGCCAGTGAATGAATAAGTGTTCGACGGTGCCCATGAACATTGAACGAATCAAATAAGGATTGGAATCCTTTTTGAAAGTTCCGTTGGCGATTCCTTCCTTGATGCAATCCAAAAAATTATGAGATGACCGGCGTATAGCAGCATGCGCGGGTGTATGGCGAAATCTCTTATTGGACATTAACTGCAGCAAAACCAGCGCCGAGTAGTTGGGATTGGATTGGTAAAGCTGGACATAGAAAAGGAGAATAGCTCTGATTTTTCCTTCCACTCCTTTGATATATGGTATGACTTTTGATGATTCTTGAAGGGTCTCATTAGATACTTTTTCGGGAATGGCGAAGAGAAGGTCTTCTTTTGTGCCGAAATATTCGTATATTGTGGCTTCTGAAACCCCGGCCGCTTTACTGATTTCGGTAATCGTCGTGTTCTGGAAGCCCTTTTCGGCAAAGATGCGCAAGGCAGCATCCATAATACGGTCTTTTCTGGTTTTAGGGCGACTCTTATCCGTCATCATCATATCCTCCATCGATGATGATTTTAAATACATCATCATAGTCATACTGTCAAGTATTATTTTATTTCATAGTCTGACTATGAAATAAAAATTAAATTTGAAGTACGTCAAAGCATAAATAGTTGATAAAAATGGTAGCAATCGTAATAATACCGAAGAGTATTAAATAATTATAAGACTAAATCAGCATTATGTCAAAAAGAGAGGGGTAATTTCAAAAAAAGACTTGTTGCTTTCTAATGCTTGGTTTGAGGTTCATGTCTGTGATTTATACAATAAATTTCTCCTGTAACATTCAGCATTTTTCCGTTTTGCAAAGCAGTCAATATAATTAAGTCCCCCGAATTTCCAACATTGCAATTGGGAATAATAGATAAAATTGGACTTGCCATATGATGTTTTATGAAATAGATTATATATGTTATATAAAACAATTAAAATTTAGAAGAGACATTAAACAAATTTTCATCACTTCGTCATCAGCAAATAGACTAAGTGTTAATAAGCGGGATAAGCGTTTGATTTAATATGAGTAAAAAAGAAGATAAACTATATAGGAAGTTGGCAGATGCAAGTGATGCTTCTGCTCAAAACCTGCTTGGCATGATGTACCAGCAGGGTAAAGGCGTTCCTCAAGACGATGCTGAGGCCATAAAATGGTATCTCAAGGCTGCCGGGCAGGGTCATGCTGATGCCCAGCATAACCTGGGCATGATGTACCAGCATGGTAAGGGCGTTCCTCAAGATGATGCCGAAGCCGCAAAATGGTATCTTCAGGCTGCCGCGCAGGGTCATGAGGATGCCCAGAATGAACTGGGCATGATGTACCAGCAAGGTATTGGTGTTCCTCAAAACGATGTCGAGGCTGCAAAATGGTATCTCCAGGCTGCCGGGCAGGGTCATGCTGATGCCCAGAATGAAATCGGCATGATGTATCAGTATGGTAAAGGTGTTGTGCAAAACGATGCTGAAGCCATAAAGTGGTATCTCCAGGCTGCTGGGCAGGGTCATGTTGATGCTCAGAATAAACTGGGTATGATGTATCAGTATGGTAAAGGTGTTGTGCAAAACGATGCTGAAGCCGCAAAATGGTATCTTAAGGCTGCCGGGCAGGGTCATGCTGATGCCCAGAATGAACTGGGGATGATGTACCAGAATGGTAAAGGTGTTGTGCAAGACAAAGCCCAAGCCATAAAATGGTATCTCCAGGCTGCCGGACAGGATCATGCTGATGCCCAGAATAACCTGGGTATGATGTACCAGCATGGTAAAGGCGTTGAGCAGAACTATGCTGAAGCCATGATATGGTATCTAAAGGCTGCTGCACAAGGTAATGCTGCTGCCCGGAATAACCTTGGCATGATGTACCAGCATGGCAAAGGGGTTCCGCAAGACAGAACTGAAGCCATAAAATGGTATCTCAAGGCTGCCGAAGAGGGTGATGCTGATGCCCAGAATAACCTGGGTAAGATGTACCAGGATGGCGAAGGTGTACCGCAAGACGATGCCCAAGCCATGAATTGGTATCTAAATGCTGCTGGGCAGGGCCATGCTGATGCCCAGAATAGTCTTGGTATGATGTATCAGGCCCAGGCCATAAAATGGTATGTCAAGGCTGCTGAACAGGGTCATGATGAAGCCAAGTTCAATTTGAGTTTGATGTACGATATTCCTTTAAATAAGACAGGGGCTATCATTAATGATTCAGAAGAAGGTAAAAAAGATGTTGCACAAGATAAGGCAGAGGCCCTCAGCGAGGTTATAGAACAAGACGATACAGATAAACAGCATGGTGTTGGTTTGGTATTAGATGAAAGAAAAGATGTTGAGCAAGATGAAACAGAGACTGTCAACGAAATTGAAGAAAAAGGGGATGCTAATAAACAGTTCGATGTTGATTTGGCATTAGATGAAAGCAAAAATATACCGCAAGAGAATGTAGAGACTACCCGCGAGGTTGAAGAACAAGGGATTACAGATGAACAGTCCGGTGCTGGTTTAGCATTAGATGAAAGCAAAAATATACCGCAAGAGAATATAGAAGCTGCCGGCGAAGTTGAGCAACAGAGGATTGCAGATGAACAGCCCGGTGCCGGTTTGGTTTTAGATGAAGGAAAGGATGTTGAGCAAGAAGAAGATGCAGAGACTATTATCAAAGCTGCCGGGAAAGGAAATGCTGCTGCCCAGAATAAGTTGGGTATGATGTACCAAAGTGGTAGGGACACGATGGGCAGATCAATGCTGGTTGGGCAAAGTAATGCTGCGGCAATTAAATGGTATCTCAAGGCCGCCGCGCAGGGTGATGCAGATGCCAGAAATAATCTAAACACAATGTACGAAACTGGCGCCGGTGTTTTGCAGACCAACGCAGAGACCATCAAATGGTGTCGCAAGGCTGCTGAACAAGGAATTGCATCCGCACAGTTCAATTTGGGTTTGGCATATGAAGAAGGTGCAGGTGTTGAGCAAGACAATGCTGCGGCAACCAAGTGGTATTTCAAGGCTGGTGAACAGGGTCATGCTGAAGCCCAGTATCATCTGGGACTGATGTACAGTCAAGGATTACAGGACTATGCCGAGGCTGCAAGGTGGTTTTTAAAAGCTGCTGAGAAAGGGATTGCAGATGCACAGTTCAATATTGGTTTAATATTAGAAGAAGGTAGAGGCGTTAAACGGGATCCTTCTTCGGCAGAGGTTTGGTACAGTGAGGCAGCTGCGCACGGGCACGAGGAGGCGCAGTCAAGACTTAATAAGATGAAAAATAAAGAACAGTAGCGGATAAACTTAAACAGACACTTCTTTCTGAAGAAAACAAGTCATTATATCCATCGAGTATGTTCGCATCAATCGTAAATAATAAAAAAGTAAAAAAACTCCAGAGTAACATATGGCGCCAACCGGTTGCGCAGGAAGAAAATTTTACAATGGGGAGACTTATTGCCTTAGTTTGGCTAAGACAATATTAGCCAATTCTTTTTCAGGAACATTATTGTGATCAACGGAATGGCCGGCAACTAAAATCCATTTGACGGCGGAATTCTTAAAATCAGGTTTATTTGCACAGGCCGTCAGGCAGCCGCAAACGAGAATGCCGATATCCCATTGTTCTTGCGTTTGACCATCTGACAGAATGAATTCCGGTGAAAGTAATTTTTTTATTTCCTGAACCAGTTTTGTTCTGTCAATAATCGGATTACAGCCGCCGCAATATTTTACACAGATACCAATTTGCATGTAAGTTACCACCTCGCAGACGGTAATTACCGGTAAGGTCTATTATTGATTTATTATGCGCTCGCCAGCGGGATGCGCTTCCGTTCAATCGTCTACCTTACTAATCTTTAATTCCGGCGATTTCTTTAGCCAGTTTCTTCTTCTGTTCCAGATTTCCCTGACGGGAAATCATAATACGCTGAGCCTGCGGAGACCCTGCGCCATGCATGGATTCCGTGCGATAGCCGACAGCTGCCGTGCCCAGCGTAATATTTTCCACCAGCCTTAAAATGCGGCAGCGGTTCTCCGTGGGTACTGAAGCAATTCCTTTAAAATATTTTTCGACTAATTTGCCGATTTCCGGATGACGCAAATCCTTTTCCGAGGCCATGGTAACCATTGCTCCTCCGGAAATATCTTCCGCCAGCCGGGCGATCTCATAAGGAAATCTTGTAACATTTTGCTTGCAGACGTTGGCCAGCAGTAAATCAATCAGGTAAGTGCCGGAATCTGTTTTATGTCCCTGCGCCGAACAGGCGATTCCGCAGGAGAAAAGCGTTTCATTGAGATGTATCATTTCAATCAGTTTGTCTTTTATGTGGGAAGCTTTGGATGCGCCGTTGTAATCAGCGGCCAGAGCCGCCGCGCCGATAAGCACGTCGCCGACGCCGACTTTGCAGCCGCCATAACTCTGACGGTGATAACCGGCAAAACGTTCTACCAGAGCCCCGCTGAATTCGTATTCCCCGCACATAAACACATTTTCCCAGGGAACGAATAAATTGTCAAAAACCATCAATGCCTCATGGCCGCCGAACTGCCTGTTGCCGACATCTATTTCACAGCCTTCCAATTTTCGCGTGTCACAGGATTGTCTTCCGTAGATATAGGAAATACCCTCCGCGTCGGCAGGCGCGACAAAAGAAACCGCGTAATCGACGTCTTCTTTGGACATGGCAATAGTCGGCATAACTAAAATCCAGTGTGAATTGATTGCGCCCGTCTGATGCGCTTTGGCACCGCGCACGATAATGCCGTCTTTTCTTTTTTCCACAACATGCGTATAGAGGTCCGGATCTTCCTGCTTACCGGGAGAGAGTCCTCGATCGCCTTTGGGATCAGTCATAGCGCCGTCGACAACAAGATCTTCTTTCTGGATCATTTTAAGAAACTTGATGAAGCGTTCATGATATTTAGTGCCAAGTTTTTTATCCATCTCAAAAGTTACGCTGTCTACGGCATTGATGGCATCCATTCCGACGCATCTTTGAAAACAGGCACCGGTTTTTTGTCCCAGCAAGCGCTGCATTTTTACTTTCTTTACCAGGTCTTCAGTGCTTTGATGCAAGTGGCAAAAACGGTTTATCTTTTCTCCCGTCAGATGGGATTTCGCGGTCATTAGATCTTCATGTTGGGGATCTTGAGCTAACGAGTAAGTCATTTTTACGGAATTCATGGATGGTCTGATTATCGGATTATCTACCGGATTTTTCACCAATTCGCCAAGTAAATAGACTTTTAAATTCATTTTGCGCAGGCTTTCCTCATATTGTTCGGCCGTTTTTAACGCCATTTTATACCTCCTTCAATCTTTAACCTGTGTGAATCTTCCATCATATTCGTGAGTTGAAATTTTATACTACAATTAATTTCATGTTAAATCTCTTTAGAGAGACATTGTATGTAAACTAATACTTTGTTGAGTAAATATCAAGGCTGGATGATTATTATATTCTTGACATACAGGATGGGACTTCTTATACTCCACCAACTTATTTGAACTTTTTCGATAGTTGAAAATACTTGTCAGATCATTGAAATCGTTGGATATTGTGGCCGTTCCGGCCGTAAAATATATTTTGAAAAAAGGAAAGGAAATAAAGAATATGTCTATCATGAATTGGGTCAAAGATGAAACCGTAGCGATTATAACCATGACCAACGGTGAAAACAGGCAAAACCTTGTTTTTGCCAAAACTTTAAGCACCATGCTTGATGAAATAATTGCCGATAAATCAATATCATCCCTGATTATTACTTCCAATGACGAGAAGAATTTTTCTCAGGGCATAGACGTTGTATGGATTACGGATCAGATGCAGAAAAATGAACACCAGCCGGTCACTGATTTCATCAATGAAATGGATATTGTGTTTAAAAAACTACTACTTTATCCGGTACCGGTCATTGCGGCAATCAACGGTCATGCTTTCGGCAATGGTTCGATCTTATCCTGCGCCTGCGATTTTCGATTCATGCGGTCGGACAAAGGTTTCTTCTGTTTCCCTGAAGTTAACATAGGCATTCCTTTCAGGTGGGGCATGAACGCTTTTGTCAAGAAAGCCATTCCATTGCACATATTCACACAGATGCAGTTTTCCGGAAATCGTTATACCGCGCCTGAATTGGAAAAACATAACATTATTGTAAAAGCTTGTGCCAATCAGGAAGATCTTATGGCCTCGGCCATAACCTTTGCCAAAACTTTTCAGAAGAAGCGGGGGATTTTTAGTGAATTAAAAAAGAGGCTGCATAGTGATATTATTAAAGTACTGGACGCGGACTATATGCCGCCGACAGCCAAAATTGATTCTCTGTTAATCTCTGATTAAACAGCATTGAATAATTCAATAATTACAAAATAAATTATTATAGGTGGAAGAAAAATGAAAACAGCTATTACGGAAATGTTCGGAATAAAATATCCCATTATATGCGGCGCGATGATGTGGCTTTGCAAGCCAAAACTTTGCGCCGCTATCTCTAATGCCGGCGGTATGGGAAACCTGACCGCGGGAAATTATTCCACAGAGGAAGAATTCCGCGAGGCCATTAATCTGACAAGAAAACTGACCGACAAACCCTTTATGGTGAATGTGACTATTCTGCCGTCGGTGCATATTACAGCCGAGCATCATAAAATGTTCCTGCGTGTTTGTGCTGAGGAAAAGGTTGCCGGTCTGGAGATTTCCGGCTCGCCGCTGGACAAGGCGGTGGGAAAAGAATACATAGACGTTCTAAAGAAGGCCGGCGTTAAACTATTTCATAAGGTGGGATCGGTGCGTCATGCCGTGCATGCCGAGAAGTCCGGTTATGACGGCATTTATGCCGCAGGTATAGAAGAGGGCGGTCATCCGCTTAATGATGATGTAACCACAATGGTGCTCACTCCGCGAATTGTGGAATCAGTGAAGATTCCGGTAGTGACTGTTGGCGGTGTTTCCAATGGCCGTACATTTGCGGCGGCGCTTGCTCTGGGTGCCGAGGGAGTTATGATGGCGACCCGTTTTGTCGCTACACAAGAGTGTGAGGTTCACGATAACATTAAACAGGAACTTATCCGGCGACAGGAATATGAGACAACTCTTATCTGTAAATCCATCGGTTTGCAGGGCAGGGCGATAAAAAATAAGATTGTTGAAGAAGTTTTAGCCGTGGAAGCAAAATGCGGTGGCCTGGAACAACTTATTCCGCTGATATCCGGACAGAGAGTAAAAGAGGCGTGGGAATTCGGCAATGTTGATAACGCTCCCATGATGATGGGGCAATCGGTCGGGTTTGTAAAGGATATTCCCACGTGTAAAGATCTTATTGAAAGGATCGTAACGGAAGCCGGATCGGATATTGAACGCGTGACGGATATATTTAAAAAATAAATATGAAAATATTCCCCTGTTCAATAGACAGGGGAATATTTTTTATGCTCATATTAAACGAATTTCTGCTTATTGTTGGAAATTTTACCATATTTCGAAAAATATTTAGGCCTCTTTTTTATACTTCCTTAATCTTAATCCGGTAAAGATACATGCTTTAAATGATTACATGCAGACCACCGCATTTTTTCGGCCCGTATTTAAATAAATATTCCTTTGACACATAGAAGCCTTATTCATATACTCCCTCAGTGAGAAAAGAAGTTCTTAATCAAAAGGAGACAAGATAATGATTACACTGATTGCGACTTTAAAAATTAAAGAAGGAAAAACTCAAGACGCTATCAACGCGCTCAAAGAGATCGTTCCAAAAATAAAAGCGAGCGAGCCTGGATGTATAGAGTATATACCACACACTGTCCGCGGCGATGAAAGTACAATTATTTTTTATGAGAAATACAGCGATAAGGATGCTCTGAGACTGCATTCAGCCAATTTGATGAAAAATATTGAAAGTCTTTTGCCCTTGCTGGAACCGGGCATGGATATCAAAACCTGTTACGAGATTATCTGATAATGTTGTTGGGATTCTAAAGAAAGTTTTCACCACATTGGTGAAAACTTTCGGTAATGTAATGATATATTTATTATGCGTTCTCATGAATAGAATGCATTTCCGGTTAGAACTCAATCTTTGTTGACGGAAAAACCCATTGCTTAGGTGTATGAAGAAAATCTAAGGCAGAATGAAGGGCTCCTTGCAAGCTAGGTATAATCCCAACAAAATCTCTGCCGGGCCGGAAAATCCCAAATGAAAGTAAAACGAATAGAGGCGAGACGACAGCAGGACATCCGGTAAAAGGCAGACGGAAGAAAATGATGGATAAATATCAGTGATATTGAGTTGACCTAAAGGATTTTACGATGGGACTTATAAATTTATTAATTAAAGATCCACTGGCTTTTGTAATTTTATCGGCATTGCTGTTATATTCAGTCATCTTTCATGAATTAGCGCATGGATGGGTTGCCTTTAAAATGGGAGATCCCACAGCACAAAGGCTGGGACGATTGACGCTCAATCCCATAAAACATTTAGATGTTATCGGGACATTGATGCTTTTGATTATCGGTTTTGGCTGGGCAAAGCCTGTTCCCATAAATCTTGGGAATATCCCTGGCGATAAAAGACGCAAAGCGCTTATTCTCGTTTCAGCGGCAGGTATTACAGCGAATATTATCTGTGCTTTTACTGCTCTATTATTATTACGACTGATTTCTCCTGAACATTCAGAAATGCTTGAACAAGTGCTTTTTCTGCTGGCCCGGATTAATATTATATTGGCCGCATTTAATTTAATTCCTATTCCTCCGCTTGATGGTTCGAAAATTCTCATGGGTTTCGCGCCGGAATCAATAACAAAAATTCTTGATCAAATTGAACCTTTTGGGTTTTTTATTGTTATCGGGTTGTTGTATTTAGGTTTTCTTAATCCGGTAATAGATTTGTTTCAACATGTTATTTTAGCTATTATTTCTGTTTTTTTGCCCTGATAAGTGATAGATAACTTACAAGATGAAATCATTAATAAAAGGAGGAACCATTATGATGATGACATTTGCAGAGTTATTAAAAAATAGAAGAGCAATCCGTGATTTTCAGGAAAAAGAAGTTCCACTCGATATAATAAAAGAAATACTCAAAGAATCTTGTCTGGCGCCTTCAGCCAGCAACGGTCAACCTTGCCGGTTTTCTATCGTTAATTGTAAAAATACCATTAAAGCGCTCTCCGATGAAAGCAAAGAAAATCTTCTTGATGATTTTGCCAAAAATAAAACATCACTTAATCCCGGATATGTCGATATGCTCAAAAACAAAAACTTTAATGTGTTTTATAACGCGCCCTGTTTGATCTATGTAATCGGTTCTACTGCAGTGGATTCTCTGGAATTGGATTGCGCGCTGGCCGTAAGTTACATCATGTTTTCGGCGGCATCGAGAGGATTAGGAACTTGCTGGATCGCATTGGGTTCATATATCCGTGATCCCAAGACAAAAGCCCTGTTGCGAATCCCCGATGGCTGCCAGATCGTCGCGCCTGTTATTATCGGCTATCCGAAAGAAATTCCCGCAGCCCCCCAGCGGCATGATCCACAAATTCTCAGGGTAATTAGTTAAGTTGACGTCAATACAGGATTCACTAAGGATGCTGCATGACTTTCAATCCGAGCGACAAGATGAAAAAAATGCTGGCCGCCATAGGCGCGGGCATATTAGGTAATCTGCTATCTTTTTTATCCAGCCTTCTGACTCCAATGCACCCGCAGATATCATTTGATTTCTCGCACATGGCCACTTTTATTGCCGCTATAGCCTTTGGACCCTTCTACGGTATGATTGCAGGAACAGTCGGTTCTATATATCCTTATGTACACTACGCCATATTTGGAATTTATGGCCCATATTTCGGTCTGGCGATAATCTTCGGAAAAGCAATGACAGGTTTTATCTGCGGTTTGCTCAGAAACAGAATGCCGGTATTTCTGGCGGTGAATATTTCGTATATTCCGGAATCACTCTTCACCTTTGGGTTTACTGAATTAATGATTTTGTTTTTACCCGTAGGCCTTCTGGACGAAAAAATAATTTCCGGCATAATTGTAGAAGGCTGGGTTGAGGTGATTATATTTTCTTTCCTCATTGATACAGTAATGCGCCGCAGGGTTATCGAAACGGCAGTCTTAATGCTGGAGATATTTATTATTATGTTCCTTGTCCATAAGGAATTCATCAACACATTACTGGTTCTTCTCTTGATTACACTTATCACCCTCATCCTTTTTGAAATTATCAAACCATTCATCAAGAAGAATTCGGAAAGTGAATAAAATAAATATTTTGAATGAGCATCTTGAGAATTGGTATAAAATGAAAGGCTAAAGTAGTTTGGCGATAGTTTTTAATCCGGCGGCGGGATTTTCTTGAAAGTGAAAACGGATAATTCTGCGTCCTTTATCCATCAGCGCTTGCCAGTCACCGTGAGCCTGAGCGGCTTTGAGTGCACCGAAGGTGAGAGAAGACTCTTCTTTGCCGATATCATCGGGAATATCTACATCAGTAGTACTGTCCTGTGTTAATTGAACAAATAACCCATTGCCGGAATCGCCTTTGTGCAGTTGGCCTGTTGAATGAAGGTAACGCGGGCCATAACCAAAAGTTACAGGGATATTATACTTTTGCCGAATAATTTCAAGCAAATGGCCCACTGCCGTGTCAATCTCCGGCGAGGGACTTAAATAAATCTGCAAAGAGATATAATCTCCGGGGGGTGCCTGTTCTAAAAAATTGGTAAAAGCTTCCACAAGCGTCGCGCCGCTGATATTGCCGAATACAGAGCCTTGCTCGAAAATCAGCGCCGGTTTTCCATCCGTTATGCTTTTCTTCTCTTTATGCTCGGTAATCATACCGAGGGTGTATTTTTTTGTCGCTTCAACATTCGGCTGGTCGAAAGGATTTACCCCTATAATGTGCGCGGCTATGGCGGTGGCCATTTCCCACATAAACATTTGCGAGCCCATATCATAATCATCGCTAAATTTAACAGTAATAACAGGATGCCCCGCATTGGTTAGATATCCTATTTGTGGAGTTTTTGTCTCCTCTTTAGTTTGAAAAATAACAAAAACGCGATCTTTTCCATAAGTAGCATTATTCAAAAAGGGCTCGTCCAGAACAGGCAAAATGCCTTTTCCTTCTTTTCCGGTGCTTTCGGCAATAAGCTGTTCGAGCCAATCGCCGAATGATCTCCATCGCGGCGGCATGATAAAAGTTAGTTTGTTGCGTCCCGCCAGCGCCAGCGTTCCCAGAGCAGTGCCCAAAGATGCACCGGCGGCGTTTAGTTTTTCCGCCTGCGACGTATCGGTTGCCCTTTGCAGCAATTTCTTCAAATCAACTCCGATAATAGCAGCAGGAACAATACCCGGGAAGGAAAGCGCTGAATAACGTCCGCCGATATTTGTATCGCTTAGAAAAGTATGATAAGCGGAAACATTTTCAGCAATTTTAACCAGCGGACTTCCTTCATCGGTTATAAAAACAAACCGTTCTCCGGCTTTATTGCCTGATTTTTTGAAAACGAGGTTATAAAAATATTTAAAGAGCGAAGTTATTTCCAGAGTTTTTCCCGACTTGGAAGAAACAAGAAAAAGAGTTTTTTTCAGATTGAGGCGCTGAGTTATTTTTGAAATGAAAACAGGGTCGGTGGTATCCATGATATGCAACTGCGGATAACCGGCATCGCTTCCGAATATTTTGCTGAATACTTCCGCGGCAAGAGACGAACCGCCCATTCCCAGCAAAACAACATCGTTAATGTCATTTTTAATCAATGGTTCGAGAGTTGATCGGATATAGCTTATCTTTTTTAATATTTCTGCGGGAGCGTCAAGCCAGCCTAGCCGGTTGGTAATTTCATCCGGCACCGGTTTCCAGACGGTGTAATCTTTCGCCCATATGCGGGCGATAATATTGTCCCGGCGCATCGCGTCTAAAGCACTTACGAACGAGTTCTGATATGCTCCCAGCAAAAAGGAAAAATTGGGAATATTCATTTTGTTTCCTACCTAAGCAAAATTAAGCAATTCTCTGGCTGTCTCAATAATTTTTTCGGTAGTGAGCCCGAATTTTTCATAAAGAACAGGAGCGGGCGCGGAAGCGCCGAATGTTTCCATGCCGATTATTTTTCCAGAGAGGCCAATATAATGTTCCCATCCAAGCTTAATACCCGCTTCAACAGCGATGCGTTTGGTTACCTGCGGCGGTAAAACTGAGTTGCGGTATTCCTGCTGTTCGCGGTCGAATATTTCCCAGGAAGGCAAAGAGACAACACGCATTTTGGCTCCTTCGGCGGCAAGTTTACGTGCGGCAGCAAGCGTTATAGCAATTTCCGAACCTGTTGCTATTAAAATCAATTCAGGATCAGGCGCTGATTCCCAAAGTATATAACCGCCGCGTCTCGTGCCGAAAGCGGGTTGGCAAACGTTTCTATCCAGCACCGGCAGATTCTGACGACTTAAAACAAGAGTGGTGGGGCCGCTGGTGTTAGTTATGGCCAGACGCCATGCCTCTAATGTTTCGTTGGCGTCAGCCGGACGGAGAACAGTCATATTTGGCACCTGACGGAGATTCATAATTTGTTCTATCGGCTGATGCGTCGGGCCGTCTTCTCCCACACCGATACTGTCGTGCGTGAAAACGAAAATAACCCGCAAGCCCATCAGCGCGGCAAGACGCATGGGCGGGCGCATATAATCGGCAAAGGTCAGAAAAGTTGCTGTGTAAGGAATAATGCCGCCGTGAAGGGCCAGACCGACTGCAATTGATCCCATCGCGTGTTCCCTTATTCCGAAATGAATATTGCGTCCTTCGTAGCCCCATGGGCCGCCAACCATGCCTTGCAAACCTTCCATGGAAAAAGCCGGGCTTTGAAAATCACCGAAACCTTTGATCCATGTGAAAGTTGAAGGATTAAGATCAGCCGAGCCGCCGGCAAGTTCGGGAATTTTGGCCGCAATGGCCTGCATCACTATTTCTCCTGCTTTACGTGTTGCTATGTCTTTTGAACCAGCGGGAAACTCAGTAAGCGCTGATTCCCAGTTTTGAGGCAGGTCGCCGCCTGTGATTCGCTCGAATTCCGCGGCCATAGCAGATTCTTTCTGTGTGTAAATATTTAAAGTTTCCTGCCACTTATTTTCATATTTCTTCCCGCGTAAGATCGCTTTACGAAAATATTTTTGGACGTCTTCGGGAATATAAAAAGATGAATCCGCCGTCCAGCAGAGAGCTTCTTTTGTCTTTTTCAATTCGTCAATTCCCAGAGGAGAGCCGTGTGCATCGCAACTTCCCTGTTTGCCGGGCGCGCCGAAACCGATAGTTGTTCGTACGCAAATGAGCGATGGTTTCTCCGTTTCGCGTTTGGCTTTTTTGATTGCCCGGTCGATAGCGGAAACATCGTTCCCATCGGAAACTTTTTGCACTTGCCAGCCATAAGCCTTGAAACGCTGTTCGATATTTTCCGTGGACGAAATTGTTGCGGAACCGGCAAGCGTTACCTTGTTGTCGTCATAAAGAACGATAAGTTTACCCAGGCGCAGATGACCGGCCAGGCAGCAGGCCTCATGGACCACTCCTTCCATCATATCGCCGTCTCCGGCCATAACGTAAGTAAAATGATCAACTATATTATTGCCTTCCCGGTTGAAGCATGCAGCCAGATGAGCTTCGGCTATGGCCATACCTACGGCGTTAGCAAGACCCTGACCTAAAGGGCCGGTGGTTACTTCCACGCCGGGCGTGTGTTTGTATTCGGGATGTCCCGGTGTGCGGCTACCCCATTGACGAAAATTTTTAATATCGTCTAGCGTCAAATCGTATCCGGTGAGATGTAAAAGAGCGTATAAAAGCATTGATGCGTGACCGGCGGAAAGAACAAAGCGGTCGCGATCCGGCCAGTGCGGATTTTTGGGATTATGTTTCAGGTGCTTCGTCCACAGAGTAAAAGCGGCGGCAGCGGCGCCCAGCGGCATGCCGGGATGGCCGGATTTTGCTTTTTCGATGGCATCGGCAGCCAAAAAGCGAATGGTATTAATACATTTCTTTTCCAACTCGTTCTTGTCTGACATATTGTCTCCTTAAAGTAAAAGTTTCTTCATTTAAAACAAACATTCAATTATTGCACTAAAAATATTTATTAAGATTTATTTTCTGTTTCATCATCCATCCAGTTCAAATATTCTTTGCTGCCCTTAATAATCGGAACCGCAATTATTTCAGGCGTTTCGTAGGAATGCAGTTTTTTTATCGCGGCTTGGGCTTTGTTAAATAAAGCTTCCCGTGTTTTAATCAGACACAGCCACTCATCGGCGGTTTCAATATTGCCCCTCCAGCGATAAGTGCTTTCAATAGGGCCGGTAATTTGCACGCAGGCGGCAAGCTTTTGCTCCACCAGAAATTGAGCAATTTTCTGAGCCTCTTCTTTCGTTTCGGTTGTTGTGGATATTTGAATATATGATTTCATTAGGTCGCCTTTTGTTTAGGACCTTGTAAAAATCATCAGAGGCAAGGCGGGCAAATCCCGAGGAGTGAGGCGTACTTTTGGCGTACGTCGCAACGACGAGGGATGCAGCGCAACGCAGCATCTGAGTTTTTTTCAAGGTCGTGTGCATTCATACATCATAATCGCCGCTGCCTGCGGCAAACTCAGGGAATCAGCTTGGCCGCTTCCGGGTATACTCCATTTTTCATCAGTAATACTTAAAATAGCCTCCGGCAGGCCATGACTTTCATTGCCCAAAAGCAGGGCAGCCTTTTTTTGAACCGGATGAGGCAATGAACCATCGCGGACATCAGAACCGATGAGAAAAAAGCTTTTTTTAATTTGCGGCAATGCCACTGATAGATCAATTTCAGGAATGATTGTCAAATGAAAAAGGCTTCCCATAGAGGCTCGTACTGCTTTCGGATTGGTATAATCCGCCGAATTGGAGCTTACAATTATTCCGGCAAAACCAAACCATCGGGCGCTGCGCATGAGCGCTCCGAGGTTGCGGGGATTGTTGATTTCATGCAAAATCAAAATGCTGCCGGAAGTATTTTCACACAAACAAGATATGTTTTGCGGTTGTTTTATTCGTACCACAGCCATGATTCCTTCAGGTTCTCTGTCCTGTCCTATTTTTTGCCACTGGTTACGTGTAAGTTGATAGACCGGGATTTTATTAGCGTCAGGCAGCCCAAGTTTCTCCCAGTATTTTACTTTTTCGGGCATAATGAGCAATGCTTCAATTTGCCATCCGCTTACCAACAGTTCTTCGACAACCTTGACGCCTTCGGCCAAAAATATCCCTTCGTCCTTTCTTGCTTTAGCATCGGCAAGTCTTATCCATCTTTTTAATTGAGTTTGTGAGATATTTAAAAATTCGGCCATTATGAAATCCTGATTATTTTTTTCTAAGTAATTGTTTGCTGCTTTTTCGGCCAGATCAGCGACACAATAACGGATAGTGTTATAACAGAAGCTATAAAAGTCAGCGAAGCAACGATATTTATTTTATAAAAATCGGTAATCAGCATTTTGATTCCCACAAAACCAAGAATTACCGCAAGGCCATAATGCAAAAAATAAAATACTTTCATCAAGCCGGAAATGGCGAAGAAAAGAGAACGCAGACCTAAAACCGCAAAGACGTTGGAAGTAAAAACGATAAAAGGATCCGTCGTAACGGCTAGAACCGCGGGGATGGAATCAATGGCGAAAAAAACATCTGTTGTTCCCAGGGCTAAAATAACAACGATGAGCGGCGTGGCGTAACGTTTGTTTTTGATGATGGTAAAAAACTTGTTTCCTGAATATTCATGATTAACCGGCATAAATGTACGCAGCAGTTTGACCATGATGTTTTTTTCAGGATGAACTTTCTGCTCCTTACCCCGGGCAAGCCCGATAGCGGTAAACATCAGAAAAATTCCAAAAATATATATTATCCAGTGGAATTCGTTAATCATCGCGATACCGGCAAAAATAAAAATACCGCGCATAATTAAAGCGATCATTATTCCCCAGATTAAAGCTTTCTGCTCGTATTCGACCGGTACAGAAAAGTAACGGAAGATGAGCAAAAAGACGAAAAGATTATCGATGCTCAGGGAGTATTCAATCAGATAACCAGTCAGGAATTCCAATGCTTTCTTATGGCTTTGGTTATAAAATAAATCAATACCGGCACAAAAAACCAAAGCCAGCGCTATCCAAAATGACGTCCAACGGAGTGATTCCTTAATTTTTACCACGTGCGCCCTGCGGCTGAAAACGCCAAGATCCAGCGTCAGCATAGATAATATAAAGACACCGAAGAATGTCCACCAAAGAATCATTTTATAAATTCCTTTATTTTTTCGGTGAAACTGAAACTTGCTTACGCCAGATCAAAATTGTGATACCCGCCATCATCATCAACGCGCAAAGAACCTGCCCCATGCTCATAAAACTTAGAACGAAACCAAGTTGATAGTCGGGCTCGCGGAAAAATTCAATAAAGAAACGCACAAAACCGTAGCCGCAAATATAAATTCCGATTAAAAATCCATCAAAAAATTTCTTTTTTCTAATGAGCCATAACAGTGTAAACAAAACAAGTCCTTCGAAGACGGCTTCGTAAAGCTGAGAAGGATGGCGCAGACTATGTGTCAAATCAAGCGGGAAATACATTCCCCAGGGCATTGCAGTTGTGCGGCCGTATAGCTCTCCATTCATAAAATTGCCGATTCGGCCGAAAGTATAGCCAAGCGGGATTGCCGGAGTGAACAAATCAACAAAATTCCAGAAATTAATCTTGTACTTGCGGCAAAATAGAAGAGTTACTATAAGGACGCCGATAAGGCCGCCATGATAAGACATACCGCTGAGTCCGACAAATTTAAACCCGTTGGAAAAATTGAAAGGCAAAATTATTTCCAGCGGATGCTGGAAATAATAATTGAAGTTATAAAACAAAGCATAGCCGAATCGTCCGCCGCAGATCAAACCGAGCATTGCCCAGACGAGATAATCCTGCACAGTTTCTCCTGTGTATTCATAATTTTCATTTTTTACCCGGTAGAGAGTTAAAAAATAAACGATGGCAAAAGCGACAATATACATCAGGCTGTAATAGCGTAATTGAAATGAATCAATGCTGAAAAGGGCGGGGCTTATGTGCGATGGTAATTGCTGCCATGTATTTATAAGAGATTCCATAATTTAATTTTCTCCGGTTTTAAAGTTTAATATGTTTGGCCTTTAAGTTCATCGACGTAAAGCTCGGTGCTGTATGTGGCGTTGGCTCCGTCGCCTGCCGCCGTTACTACCTGACGGAACTGTTTGGCTCGGCAATCACCTGCGGCAAATATTCCCGGGGAGGAAGTGCGCATATTATCGTCAGTTATAATATAGCCGCCCGCATCTAATTTTAAGACATCCTGAAAAATGCCGGTGTGGGGAATTCTGCCGACAAAGATAAAGACGCCTTCTGCGGTGATTTCTTTAATCGCTCCGGATTGAACATCGGCCACCTTTACGCCGGTGACAAAATCCTGACCGGAAACTTCCGTCAGTTTCGCTTTCCAGACAAATTCAATTTTCTTTTCCGCGAACGCTCTTTTCTGCAGGATTGCTGCGGCACGCAACCGATCGCGGCGATGGATTACGGTAACTTTTCCGGCGAAATGAGTCAGAAAGAGAGCTTCCTGAATAGCCGTATCCCCGCCGCCCACGACAACAACGTTTTTGTTTTTATAAAACGGTCCGTCACAGGTAGCGCAATAGGAAACCCCTCTTCCTGCAAATTCATCTTCGCCGGGAACGACCAGCTTGCGCCACTGAGCCCCTGTCGCTGCAATTACACTTAAGGTTCTGAAGGATTTATCTTCCGTGGTAACATTCCAGATAACCGGGTCATTCTCGTTTTTTTTAATTGCCGAGACATCCCGGGTTATTATTTCCAGACCGAAATTCAGAGCCTGTTTTTTAAAGATTTGCATCAGATCATATCCGTTAATGCCTTCGGGAATTCCCGGATAATTTTCGATAAGATCGGCAATGGTTATTTGACTCACCGTTGCCGCTCCTTCCATGAGCAATGTTTTCAATCCGCTTCTGGCAGCATAAATTCCGGCGGTATAACCTGCCGGCCCGCCACCGATAATAATTGTATCGTAATCATATTCCGGCAATTTTGCTTTGCTCATATGAAACGCCCCCTTAGATGATATGGTTTTATTTTAATCAGGATAAAGGCATTTTGTAAAGTTTAAAATAAGGCTTGTGGAAATATTGGACCACAATGAAAAAAAGGCCTGATTCTCATGCCAACATCGTTACATCACCTTTGTCCATGATAAGAAAAGCATTCTGGAGAAATATACTATACTGTTCAAGGCTATTATGGGATATGAGGTTTGATTACCTTAAACAAAGAGAAAGCTGTTTATTTAAGAAAGGCGGAAACTTGAGCGTCCAGCCAATCTGCCCAGGCCTTAATGCCTTCACCGGTTTTGGAGGAAACCTCAAAGATGGCCATGGCAGGGTTGATCCGCTTAACGCGTTCCTTGAGCACTGCCATATTGAAGTCGGAAAGTCCCATGTAATCGATCTTATTGACCACGAGCACATGACTCACACTGAACATAAGAGGGTATTTCAGGGGTTTGTCGTCACCCTCAGGCACACTTAGGATCATGGCGTTATGAATCGCGCCGGTATCGAATTCGGCCGGGCACACCAGGTTGCCTACATTTTCGATGATAATGAGATCGAAGGCGTTTAAATCGAAAGCTGCCAATCCGGTAGACACCATGGCGGCATCAAGGTGGCAAAATCCGCCGGTTCGCAGTTGCACTGCTTTCACACCCATGGCCGCAACTTTTTCGGCATCTACCATCGAATCAATATCAGCCTCGATTACCCCGATCCGGTAATGCCCTCTTAATTGTTCGATTGTTTTCATAATCAGGCTGGTTTTGCCCGCGCCCGGCGAGGCCATGAGGTTTAGCAGATATGTATGGCTGTTTTTCAACTGTTCCCTGATTTTAGCAGCAAGATCCCTATTATCCGACAGAATATCCTCTTTTATTTCAATCAGCCGAACTTCATCCATTACTGAGCCTCCATGCTTTTAATAAAATATTCCCTCCCGGAGATAAGCGTTAATTCCTTATTCCCGCATTCAGGGCAGACGATGTCCTTCATTTCACCGGCTTTCACCGGTATTCCTTTCGCGCAGCTTGCGCATTTAAGCACTACCGGAGTACGCTCAATCACCAAACGAGCGCCTTCGGCCAGGGTGCCTTTGCTGATATAATCGAAATATCGCTGGAGCCACTCATCCTGCAGATCGCTCAATTCACCAATGGCGAGCGCTATGCTGTGCACTTTGCTGACTTGATTCATTTGAGCATGATTGAGAACGACATCAAGAATACTCTGGATTACCGGTAATTCATGCACGCAATGCTCCTAAAAATATTTCAAACCAGATTGTATTTTTTATACCTGTGCTATTCTAATCAAGATAAAGATGTTTTGTAAAGCTTAAAAAATCCTTTGATAAATGTTTATTGTTTAGTACATTTGTGATAATGGTTTCCCATCAAAAGGAAATTTTATGGACAAACTTAAAGGTTCACAAAAAAAATATTTGCGTTCACGGGCGCATCATTTAAAACCGCTTGTAATTATAGGTGCAAAAGGTATAACCCAACAGCTCATCGGATCGGTCGATCTCGCCCTGAAAGATCATGAACTTATCAAAGTAAAATTTGGCGAATTCAAGGAAGCTAAAAAAGGAATATCCGAAGAAATCGCACAAGCCACAAAAAGCGAGATAGTAGGCATCATCGGAAACATCGCCATTCTTTATCGTCAGCATCCCGCACCGGAAAAAAGGAAAATTAAAATTCCGTGAAGTGATGTGCCGGAGATCACCTACCCTTTCTAATACCTCTGCAACTGCTACCTCCATTTTCACCATTTAGCCAATATTTCCATAATCTTTGGGGGGACGCGATTCTTATCGTCTCGTCAGTTGGCGGTATTTGATGCGATGGGGCTGGCTGGCGGCGGCGCCTAGTCTTCTATTTCGATCTTCCTCGTATTCGGAATAGTTGCCGTCGAAGAAAAGCACTTTGCTTTCTCCCTCAAATGCCAGAATATGTGTGCAAATTCTATCCAGAAACCAGCGGTCGTGACTGATAACAACCACACAACCGGCAAAGTTCTCCAGTGAATCTTCCAGCGCGCGCAATGTGTTGACATCCAGATCATTGGTGGGTTCATCGAGCAGGAGCACGTTGCCGCCTTCTTTGAGCATGCGCGCCAGATGCACGCGGTTACGTTCGCCACCCGAAAGCGTGCCAACTTTCTTTTGCTGATCGGTGCCGGAAAAATTAAAACGTGATACATAAGCGCGGGAATTTATTTGCCGGTTGCCGATGACAATAATATCCTGACCATCGGAAATCATTTCCCATATATTTTTATTGGGATCAAGAGCGTCGCGGCTCTGGTCGACATAGGCCAGTTTCACGGTTTCACCGATGCGAATGTCCCCGGAATCCGGTGTTTCCTGACCTGTAATCATCCTGAACAGCGTGGTTTTGCCCGCGCCATTGGGACCAATCACGCCGACAATACCGCCGGGCGGCAGCGAAAAAGTCATGCCATCCACCAGCAGTTTATCGCCGTAACCTTTATTCACGTCTTTGGCTTCAATCACCAGATCGCCCAGACGGGGTCCCGGCGCGATGAAGATTTCCCGTGTGCCTGATTCTCTTTCGAGATTGTTGCTCAGCAATTCCTCATAAGCGCTAATGCGCGCTTTGGATTTGGCATGCCTGCCTTTGGGTGACATACGAATCCATTCCAGTTCACGTTCCAGAGTTTTAATTCTTGCCCCTTCGGATTTTTCTTCATTCTTCAAACGATTTTGCTTTTGCTCAAGCCAGGAAGAATAATTGCCCTGCCAGGGAATTCCCTGACCTCGATCGAGTTCCAGAATCCAGCCGGCAACATTATCCAGGAAATAACGGTCATGAGTGACGGCAATGATGGTGCCTTCATATTTTTGCAAATGATGTTCCAGCCAGGCCACTGATTCAGCATCAAGATGGTTGGTCGGTTCATCCAGAAGCAGTATGTCCGGTTTCTGCAAAAGCAGGCGGCAAAGCGCGACGCGACGTTTCTCTCCGCCGGATAAGACTTTCACCTGCGTGTCGCCGGGTGGGCAGCGGAGAGCGTCCATAGCCATTTCCAGACGGGAATCTATATCCCAGGCGTCAAGAGCGTCGAGTTTTTCCTGCACCGCTCCCTGCCTTTGGCACAGTTTTGCCATTTCGTCATCAGACATCGGTTCTGCAAACTTCTCATTTATTTCATTATATTCATGAATCAAGTCCATGGTGCTTTGCACACCCTGCTCCACTATTTGCCGCACGGTTTTTGCTTCGTCCAGACGCGGTTCCTGCTCCAGATAGCCCACTGTGTAACCTGCCGATAGAATCGTCTTGCCCAGATAATCTGTATCCGTGCCGGAAAGAATCTTCAGAAGAGAACTTTTGCCCGAACCGTTTAAACCGATAACGCCGATTTTAGCTCCGTAAAAATAAGACAGATAAATGTCTTTGAGCACAGGCTTTTTTTCATAAATTTTACTTACTCCAATCATAGAGTAAATTACTTTGTTTCCTTCATTAGCCATAGATGCTTGTTCTCCGTAAAACAGATGTTAAATATAAGGGAATATGCTTTGAATGATTATATTAAAATTGTCACGAATGCTGCCCATGCCGGATACGATACCCATATGTCCGGGAAGAAGCCACACCAGATCAAGTTCGGAAAAAGAAATGATGCTTTTCTTCAAAAGAGCGCCGTTGCCGCCGGGAAAGTCGGTTCGCCCGACACTTTGATCGAAAATTACATCGCCGCAAAATAAAGCTTTTTGCTCCGGCCAGAAAAGGCCTATCGAGCCGGGGGAATGGCCGGGGGCAAGAATTATTTTAAATGTCTGGTCCCCTAAAATTACGTCGCCCTCGTCCATCGGGAAATTTACCTGCATCCGTGGAACGTTAATTCCGAAAAGGCCATATAGCTCGCCGCCATCTCCTTTTAAAAATTCGATTTCTTTTTTATGCAGGCCAATTTTGATTGTCGCCTGATCAAACATCTCGGATCCTTGAAAGTGGTCGGGATGCGAGTGCGTGTTAATAACATAACGAATATCTTCTTTCTTAATGCCGTCTGCAGACATCTCTTTAAGTAAATTGGGCACATAGCCGGTCAGACCCGGATCAATTAATGCCTGCACATTGCCGCCGATAAAGTAGCTGTTGCAGTTATTATCGAAGGCATTTGTCCATTCGTAAACATAAATATCGTTATTTAATCTCATGGCTAATCCCCTGTTTTTAATTCAGCTGGAACAAAAATCCAAAGTAAAATGTATATTAATAATCCTGTGCCATAAAAAATGAAGAGCATCGTGAATAAAAGGCGCCACGCCCAGGAAGGCAGCGGAGAGTGTTCGCCTAGGCCACCGCAGACACCGCCGATCCAACGGTCATTAGCTGATTTTGTCAAATTCCGCAGCCAGTTGTTTTCCGCCATTATTTTTTTCTCATCATGATTTTAAGAGTCTGATTTTTAATCAAATCGGATTAACAATTTATATTATCTTTTAGCGGGGGAAAGCGCATCAATCGACAAATCTGATACCTGGTGGCCTATACTGATGATATTTCCTTCCTTGTCAATGAGAAATAACGTCGGTACTCCGATAAGATTGTAATCGCTGGCGACACTTCCGTCCGAATCCACTAAAACCAGATAAGGGAATGAATTTGTTTTAGCAAAACGCGCCACTCTTTCGGCTGATTCGTTTACATCTATATAAATAAATTTCAGTCCGCGCTGGGCGTATTTTTCATAGAGAGCTTTGTAGTAGGGCATTTCAGCCCGACAGGCGGGACACCAGGTAGCGCCGAAAAAAATTACCACCGGATTCCCCCGTTGACTGCTCAGTTTAAATGTTTTCCCCTGAACATCCTTTAACGAAAAATCAGGCGCCGCAATCCTTTCGTGTCTAAAGGAATCATGGGATCCGGATTGTCCAAATGACAGGGCAATAAAGATACAAATAAGAAAGATAATCGAAAATAAAAAAACTTTTTTATTCATCATAACCTCACTTTTTATATTGATAAGGTGCCCGTAATATACAGGAAATATTCCGCCGCGCCAATTAATATCAGCCCGGAAATAAACTTTATTTTTAGCATCCATGTTCCCGATTTGGGCAAAGCGGCAATAACACCGGTAAATGTGCCGACGATAATCAGCAATGTTCCCATTCCGAGGGCGAAAACAAAAAGCAGACTCATGCCCAGTAAAAGATTTGTCTTTACTGCCACATAACCCAGTAAAACAGCCAGGGCGGGGGCGGTACAGGGGCCAATAACAACGCCGGATACTGCGCCAACTAAAAAGCTGTCCAAAAACCCTTTTTTATTATTACCAGTCCGTTTTACTAACTTATGCGGAACAGGCAGGGAAATATTGAAAACATCAAACATGGACAATCCCATAACAAGACATACGTTAGCCATAATGAAATATGTCCAGGCCGTCGTTTGCATCTGCCCGAAAATCCTGCCGGATAATGCTGCCGCTCCGCCCAAAATGGAATAGGTTAATGCGATTCCGACAACATAAAAAAGTGAAAGAAAAAATCCGCGAAGCTTGGATGATGGCCCCTGGGCGCCAATAATTCCAACAGTTACCGGAATCAAAGGATACGTGCAGGGAGTAAAACTTATTATAAGCCCGCCTAGATACGCGGTCAAGAACGCTAAAAATACCGAGCTTTGCAGGTATAAATATAAATTGTTGACCATGTTTTCAATCATCACTTTTTGCCCATTTTTAATTTTATTTGCTGACAGGATAAAGAAATTGCTCTTAAGCGTCAAGCAAAAAGCTTGTGCTTAATTATAACATGTATATTATTGGGAAGTTAACGCGGGCAAAAAAATGGTGCCGAAGACTGGATTTGAACCAGCACAGGCGTACACCCACTAGACCCTGAACCTAGCGCGTCTACCAATTCCGCCACTTCGGCACTTGAGAAAGTGCACTATACCTATCAACATCCTCTTGTCAAGATAAAATGAGCTTGAATTTAATGCCCAAAATGTTATGGTACCAAACTAATTATCTTAAGTGTTAGTAAAGATTATGATTGTAATTAAAGGAATAGAAAACATAACAAAAGATTTTAGCGGATCGTTTGTCACGATCGGCAATTTTGACGGAGTACATTTAAGCCACCAGTTCATTTGCCGTAAACTTGCATCCGAAGCGAAAAATGCAGGGGCAAAATCGCTTGTTATTACTTTTGATCCTCATCCCAAGATGATTATTCATCCCGATATACGGCCTTTTTATCTTATCACTACTTTAGAAGAAAAGCTGAAATTGCTGGAAAAATGCGGGATTGACGGCGTACTGGTAATCCCTTTTTCTCTTGACTATTCCCGTATAACTGCCGAAGAATTTGTCCGGGGATTTCTCGGTCAAAAGCTGGCGATAAAAAAAATTATCATCGGTCATGATTACACTTTCGGGCAGGGTAAAAAAGGCAACAGCGATTATTTGATTTCCTCAGGACGAGAAATGGGCTTCGCGGTTGAAGTCGTTGATGCTTTTAAAGTGGGAGAGGATATCATTAGCAGCACTCTTATAAGAAAATTGATTGTCAAGGGTGATTTTAAAACGGTAACTGATTTACTGGGCAGATATTATAATGTTGCCGGTATTGTGGTTTCGGGGAAAGGGCGCGGTGTCGGGCTAGGGTTCCCCACTGCAAACATAGAGCCGGAAAAAGAATTGTTGCCGCCGGCGGGTATATATGCCGCCTTTGTTGATGTCGAAGGAAAACGCCTTATGGCGGCTTTAAGTATAGGCGGGAAGCCGACCTTTGCTGATTATACTTTTACCTTTGAAGTTCACCTGCTTGATTTTTCAGGCGATCTCAGAGGCAAAAGACTAAATACTGAGTTTGTGGAGAAGTTGCGGGACATTATCAAATTTGATAGTCCCGAAAAGTTGAAGATACAAATCGCGGCGGATGTGGAAAAAGCAAGGTCGATTTTGCTTAAGAATATTGAAAGTAAATAATCAAGGAATTTAGAGGAGGTTAGTAAACAATGTTGAAAATTGCTATTGTCGGCGCGACTGGCATAGTCGGACAACAGGCGATTGTTAGTCTAATTGGACACCCATGGTTCAAAATAACAAAACTGGTAGCTTCGGAACGTTCGGCGGCAAAGAAATACAGCGAAGCGCTTAAAGACGCCAATGGCTCTTCGCGCTGGTGGTGCACCGAAGAACTGCCTGAAGATATCGCCAATATGGTTGTGGAAGAGGCCGCATCTTTCGATGCTGCATCGGTTGATATTATCTTTTCTACAATGGACGCGGGAGCCGCCAAAGAATTAGAGCCGAAGTACGCTAAGACCACGCCTGTTATCAGTACCGCTTCGGCGTTCCGCTACGAAGATGACACCCCCATTCTTGTCGGAGGGGTAAATATGGATCATGCGGCGTTGCTTGCCGTTCAGCAGAAAAAGCGCGGCTGGAAAGGATTTGTTTCTCCGAAACCTAATTGCACGATCGCCGGTCTGGTTGTTTCTTTAAAACCGATTCAGGATCTTTTTGGGGTAAAGCAGGTGGTGATGACTTCACTTCAGGCCATGTCCGGCGCGGGAAGAACTCCGGGTTTATCGGCGATGGATATGACAGAAAATGTAGTTCCTTATATCCCAGGCGAAGAGCCCAAAGTGGAAACCGAACCTCAGAAGATTTTAGGTAAATTTACCGGTTCGTCTATTCAGAATGCCGCTTTCGGCATTACCGCGACTTGCACCCGTGTGCCCGTGATCGACGGACACATGGTTTGCGCATTTGTGCAGACAGAAAAACCCTGTTCGCCGGAAGATGTCAAAAAAGCCATGATGAATTATGGTAAAGATTTCGCCGAACTGCACCTTCCCAGTTCACCTAAATATCTAATTGATGTTACTGATGATCCTTTCCGTCCGCAACCGAGAATGGATAGGGAAAAAGGCGGCGGTATGACTGTGACTGTCGGGCGTGTTCGTAAAGATCCGATTATTGAAAATGGAATTAAATATGTTTGCCTGGCTCACAATACCAAACTGGGCGCGGCCAAAGGCGCTCTGCAAACTGCGGAGTATCTGGTGAAAAATTATCTAAAATTAGTTTAGAAACATAAATGGAGGGCGGCATTTTTCAATTAATGCCGCCCTCCATTTAAAATAATGCCTGTTTATAAAAATATTCTATATTCCCCATTAGGGCAAAAGAAATTCGTAAACTTCCAGATCTTTTTGCGAAAAACAACAGAAAAGCACTTCTTCAATCTTTGATGACTGCCCAATTGCGTTACGGATAGTTTTGACAGCAACTCTGGCCGCAAGTTTGATTGGATATCCATATACTCCCGTGCTGATACTTGGAAAAGCGATTGATTTTATTCTATTCTTGACGGCAATGGCCATACTGTTGCGGTAACAGGAAGCAAGCAGTTCCGGCTCGCCGTTCTCTCCACCTCTCCAAACCGGCCCTACAGTGTGAATGACAAAGCGAGCGGGTAATTTATATCCCTTTGTAATCTTTGCGTCGCCGACTTTGCATCCACCCAGTTTTCGACATTCCTCAAGCAACTGCGGACCTGCTGCCCGGTGAATCGCGCCGTCAACTCCTCCGCCGCCGAGAAGCGATGAATTAGCCGCGTTGACAATTGCATCAACTGAAAGTGTTACAATATTTGCTTGAAGCGCCCGCAATACTGTCATCGAACTGCCTCCAAGACATGATTATATCAACACTGCCTGCTTGCAAGGGCAGTGTTGATATTTAATGAATTAGTCATAAAACTTCTGAATCGAGAATAGCGCTTTGACTTAGAAGTTTTACTTCATTGCCTGTTCTACCGCAACCGCAACCGCAACCGACGCTCCCACCATTGGATTGTTGCCCATTCCAATTAATCCCATCATTTCAACATGGGCAGGAACGGATGATGAACCGGCAAACTGAGCGTCTGAATGCATTCGTCCCATAGTGTCGGTCATGCCATAGGATGCAGGTCCCGCGGCCATGTTGTCCGGATGAAGCGTTCTTCCCGTTCCTCCGCCTGAAGCTACGGAGAAAAATTTCTTTCCGGCCAGCAGACATTCTTTTTTATAAATACCCATAACCGGATGCTGGAAACGGGTCGGATTAGTGGAATTTCCCGTTATGGCGACATCAACGCCTTCCAGATGCATAATTGCTACGCCTTCGCGCACATCATCTGCGCCGTAGCATCGGACAGCCGCGCGGTCACCTTTGGAATAAGCCTTCTCCTTTGCCACGGAAACTTTTCCTGTTTTATAGTCAAAAGCCGTTGCGACGTGAGTAAATCCGTTAACACGGGCGATAATGTGAGCGGCGTCTTTTCCTAATCCATTTAGAATGACCCGCAGAGGAACCTTTCTTGCTTTGTTTGCTGATTTGGCAAGACCGATGGCGCCTTCAGCAGCGGCAAATGATTCATGTCCCGCGCAAAAGGCGAAGCAGGTTGTTTCTTCTCTTAAAAGCATGGACGCAAGATTACCGTGACCTATGCCTACCTTGCGGTCATCGGCTACTGATCCTGGAATGCAAAATGTTTGAAGTCCTTCGCCAAGAGTTTCAGCGATATCGGCGGCATTCTTTTGACCTTTCTTGATAGCAACAGCGGCGCCGGCAAGATAGGCCCATCCCGCGTTTTCAAATGAAATAGGCTGAATATCCTTGACAATTTTTCTGACATCAACGCCTTTCCCGAGGCATACTTTTTCGGCTTCCTCCAACGAGGAAATGCCATATTTCGCGAGAAAAGGAGTGATCTGTTTGATTCTTCTTTCGTATCCTTCAAATAAAGCCATTTTTAAACTCCTTATCTTTATCCTTTACGGGGGTTAATAACTTTTGCGGCTTCGGCAAAACGGCCGTAAGTTCCGGTTGCTTTAGCAAGAGCACTTGCCGCATCCATGCCTTTGGATATGTTATCCATCATGACGCCCAACTGAACGAATTTATAACCGATGATTTCATCATCGCTGTCGAGGCCGATTTCGGTAACATAGCCTTCGGCCATTTCCAGATAACGGGGGCCTTTTTCTTTTGTGCCGTACATCGTGGCTATCACACTGCGCAGGCCTTTCCCCAGATCTTCAAGTCCAGCGCCGATGGGAAGTCCGCCTTCGGAAAATGCGGTTTGCGTGCGGCCGTAAGCAATCTGAAGAAATATTTCTCTCATGGCCACATTTATAGCATCACAGACAAGGTCGCTGTTCAACGCTTCCAAAATTGTTTTACGCGGCAGAATTTCGGCGGCCATTGCTGCGGAATGAGTCATTCCCGTGCAACCGATACATTCAACCAACGCTTCTTCAATAATTCCGTCTTTTACGTTCAGGGTAAGCTTGCATGCTCCCTGCTGAGGCGCGCACCACCCGACACCATGTGTAAGGCCTGAAATATCTTTTATTTCTTTCACCTGTGTCCATCTGCCTTCCTGAGGTATGGGGGCAGGGCCGTTTTTAGGACCTTTGGCAACCACGCACATCTGCTCAACTTCATGAGTGTATTCCATATAACTAGTTCTCCTTCCGGTAATTCCATTTCGCTTTCTGTGGCAACTGTGCCGTGAGCACCGTTATCCGTTGAAAGAAATTTATATATGTATCGCGGCGGGTAATGTAGCACCGGAGGTGTTATTTTTCAAATTAAATTGTTTGTAAGGAATTAAGTTTTTGATTTCTTTATGATCTGAAAAGATGATTTCGCAGATGGGAGAAAATGATGGAAAACGAAAGCAATTCCATCTTAATAAAATCAACATAATTCAATTTTGTCCATTAGATATTTTATGGTAATAAACACCAAGTATTTTTATGATCATATTGGACAGAAAATTTTATGAACGCGATACCCTAAAGGTTGCCCGCGCTCTTTTAGGGAAAAAATTAGTGCGCCAGATGGGTCGCATGAAGCTTTCCGGTATGATCGTGGAAACGGAAGCTTATTGCGGTACCGAAGATAGCGCCTGCCACGCACACCGCGGCAAGACGCCGCGTAATTCTGTAATGTTCGGTTACCCTGGTCATGCTTACGTTTATTTTATTTACGGCATGCACTACATGCTCAACATGGTGACCCGGGAAGAAGGAAATCCGTGCGCCGTTCTTATCCGCGCTTTGGTGCCTCTTGCCGGAATAGAAGAGATGGAATCACGCCAGAAGAGGAAAGGCGTCCAATTAACTAACGGTCCCGCAAAACTCTGTCAGGCCTTGTCGATAGATAAATCTTTAAATGGCTGGGATTTAACTCGTGGTAGTAAATTATGGGTTGAGGACTATAAGAAAATTCCGGTTAAATCAATAATCACTACTCCCCGGATAGGTATTGATTACGCCAAAAAAGAACATAGGGATGCTCCATGGAGATTCTTATATCAATTATAACTCAAAGCACTGTTTTTGCTGGTAATATAATTAACCAGGAAATTATTTATGCAAACACAAAAAATTATGATGAAGTTTTTCCCCAGAATTTAATTGACATATTCTTAAGGATGGCTATTTTAAGCCCAAGATGAAGTATTCATCAAAAAGGAGGGTATTTAATGTTTACAGTTACAGAAAAAGCATTGGAAGTAATCAAAGACTTTATCAAAGAGAAAAAAGCGGATTCCGCTGTGCGTATTACATTATCCATGGGTTGTTCAGGTCCCGCTTTGGGTATGGCTTTGGATAATCCCGGGAATGATGATGAAGTGTTTGAAGAAAAAGGAACAAAATTTGTTATTGAAAAAGATATTTATAATCAAGCTAAGCCAATAAATGTTGATTTTGTTGATACACCACACGGTTCCGGATTTAAATTAACTTCCAGCCTCTCACAAGCTGCCGGTAATGGCTCTTGCGGCTCATGTTGCAGTTGCTAGAATTTCTGGGGGAGGAATTTTCCTCCCCCTTTTTTTTAATATTATGACCGAAGAAAATAAAATAAAAAGAAAAGTTGATATTGCGGAAAATCTTATCCGGCAGGGCAAATTCCGTGAAGCGATTGTTCTATGTGAAAAAATTCACAAAGAATATCCGGAAGAAGAATCTGTTGTTCTGATATTATCATGGGCATATTATGACAGCGGCCAAACAGATCAGGCTGTAAAATATTTAAATATACTGCTGGAACGGGAGCTTAAGCGAAAGATTTTTACAGGCTTTGCCTTTGATGAACTTGTGCGCATATATAAGCAAAATAAAGATTTCGGAAAGTTAACGGAGATTTGCGAAAGGGCTGTTGGCGCGCAACCTGACGATATAGGACTTTTAGCTGAACTTGGAAATGCTTATCTTCAATCAGACCAAGCTAAGAGCGCTTGTGAAATTTATGAAAAGATCATTGGAATCGAAAGCGATAATCCTGTTTTTTACTGCCATTTGGGCGAAGCTTTGTTTGCCGCCGGATTAAGTAATCAGAGTGAACAATCCTATCTCAAGGCCAGCGAGATCGACTCTGATCAGCCTGATCGTTATTACTTTAAAATAGCCGTTTTATTTCAGCAAGCCGGAAATTATGAAGAAGCTGAAAGATTATTAAAGAAGTGTATCGCTGTAAATTCACCTAATCCTCTGTATCATTGTTCATTAGGCGATGCCTTTGTCGGCTTGGGGCAAATTCAGAAAGCTCTGACGGCCTATGAGACGGCTGTGCAATGTGATAATTCGGGGGCAGGAGCTTACTATAATCGTTTGGGCAATTCGCTCATGAAGGCCAACCATTTTTCACAGGCAGCCGAGGCTTTCAAATCGGCCATAACCTGTGATCCTGTGCGGCTTTATTATCTAAATCTGGCGTCGGCTTATAAAAGGATGGGATCTGCTGATCAGTCTGATATGATTATGCGCGAAATAAATAAAGTCAAATAAAATTAAATTTAATCCATTTTCCCGAGTTTGCGCTTATATTCCTTAAATACATGGTAGAAATACTCGTTCTCCTCCATTTCTTTATTAAGAATCAGACCTACCCCCGAGATTTCATTTGCATTAATAATTAAGTTTACGCTTTTATTTAAAGAATTCATATAATCCATTGTTGCAAAAGTTGGACTGATTAACACAACAAAAATTTTTCTGCGGACAGACATGTCTAATTGTTCTAAATATATAAGAATCTTATTAACTCCATCTTTTTCAATGCCAAAATTCTCATTGACAACAATGACATTAAAAGTGTGAAAAGTCGTATACCTTAGGGCCTCTTTAGATGTGGACGCCTCGACTACGTTAAAATTAAGTGATTTCAATGCCTCTCTGATCTTTTGTCCTATGACAGGATCATGTTCACAAATCATGGAAGTGTTGCTATCCGTATCCCGATAATCAAAAGGGCGTCCGGAATAATCGATTCCGTCTGCGATTGTACCTGGCATTGAATTTTCTTTATTCATGTTAATTCCCTGATAATTAATTATTTACGCAGTATGAAAATTATCTTTTCCATGGGTCATTTTGTTGGGGCTTGCCATATAATTTGTCAACTTCCAGCTTGCCAATACTTGAAGTCTTTTCGCCGCGGGTCTTTTTTATCGAGTCTATCCCGCGGCCGACAGTAGCTCTGTTGGAAGCATAAGTGATAGCCGTATCTTCCGCAATCAAATCTTTTTCAAAAAGCTCAGTAATGCTATCATCAAAACTCATCATTCCAAAAGGTCTTCCCTGCAGAATAATATCAGCAAATGTTTTTCCTTCCGATTCGCCATGCAGGATAACATCTTTAACCCGCAGGCTGGTGCTCATTGCTTCAAAAGCAGCGATACGTCCGCCGCCGACTTTTGGCAATAAACGTTGGCAGACTACCCAGCGGAGAGAATCGGCAAGACGCACGCGCATTTGATTCTCTTCTTCTATGGGAAACATGCCGATAATACGGTTTATCGTCTGCCCGGCATCTACTGTATGCAAGGTGCTTAAAACCAAATGGCCTGTTTCCGAGGCATTCAAAGCAATTTCCACTGATTCACGATCGCGCATTTCACCTACAAAAATTACCTTTGGCGCTTGACGCAGAGCTGCCCGTAAACCATTGACAAATGTATCAAAATCCTTGCCGAGTTCGCGTTGATTAATAGTGGATTGTTTTTGAGGATGCGTGTATTCCACAGGGTCTTCCAGAGTAATAATGTGCACGGAACTATTTTCATTTATCTCATTGATAATCGCGGCAAGTGATGTAGTTTTACCGGTGCCTGTTGCGCCCGTTATCAAAACTATGCCGAATTTTTCATTGGCAATTTTGTAAAAGGCAGGGGGCAAGCCTAAATCGGCGCATGAAGGAATTTTCGATTCAAGCTTTCTTAAGACTATAGAATAGTTGCCAAGTTGAGAAAAAATATTTACACGAAAACGGGCGAGTCCGGGCAACTCGTAAGACAGATCGCAGGAGCCTTCCTTTATTAGAGCTTGCATCAGCCGATGATCCTGATTGATCAGGTTAAGAGCAAAAATTTCTGTTTGAAAAGGCGTGAGTTTTTCAAAAGATGGCCTTAAATCAACACTGATTAATTGACCGGCGGAATATACCTGCAAAGGTTTATTCACAGTTAATATGAAGTCGGAAATGTTCGGGTGAGATTCTAACATTTTTGTCAGTATATAGTCTATTTCCGGTTTTCTCATAAGCTATCCCCGCGATGATTTATGCTTCAGTGAAGTCAGTTGGCGGATGTTTCAAAAGCGGACGGAATCTGGTTTTATCGTTGGCCTTGATATAAGCTTCATCGCCGCTTATCCAGCCGCGATTGTAGATATCCATAATTCCATCGTCCAAAAGCTGCATTCCATATTTTTTGCCCGTCTGCATCATGGAAGGAATTTGATAGGTTTTTGATTCGCGGATCAAATTACGAACCGCGGGTGTGGCAATGCAAATCTCCAGACCGACACACCGGCCTTTCGTGTCAATTCTCTTAAAAAGCACCTGCGAAACAACCGCGCGTAATCCATCTGCCAGTGTAGAGCGGATTTGCAGCTGTTCGGATGCCGGAAAAACTTCGATTACTCTGTCAACTGTTTTTGCCGCGCTGGTTGTATGGACAGTGGAAAAAACCAGATGGCCTGTGGATGCGGCTTCTATAGCCAGAGAGATAGTTTCCAGATCACGCATTTCACCAACCAGAATGATGTCCGGGTCTTCACGCAATGCTCCGCGCAAAGCAGCAGAAAAGCTTCTGGTATGAAGTCCCACTTCCCTGTGATTAATGATGCAGTTTTGACTTTTATGAACAAATTCAATAGGATCTTCAATTGTAATAACGTGGTCTCTGCGAAGGCGGTTGGCTTCGTCAATAATGGCTGCCAGCGTTGTGGATTTTCCGCTGCCGGTTGGACCGGTGACCAGCACAAGGCCGCGTGGCAGAGTCGCTAATTTTGATATTACGCTTGGCAGTCCCAATTCTGCGCAAGATAAAATTTTATCGGGTATTTCACGAAAAACCGAGCCTATGCCGTTTTTCTGTTGGAAGTAATTTACGCGATAACGCGCGAGACCAGGGACTTCGTAAGCAAAATCAACGTCGCCCGTTTCTTCGAAAGTTTTAATTTTATGCTCAGGCGTAATTTCGTAAAGAAGCACTTTTAGAGCGTCATTAGTGAGAATATCGTATTTAATTCTCTCAATATCACCGCGGATTCTAATAGCAGGCTGTTGACCGGAAATAAGATGGAGATCTGATGCACCCTGCTCATGCATAAGATGAAAAAAAGCATCAATTTTTGCCATTTACTTTCTCCTTATGACGAATTGTTTCATCTTTTACCATTTTTTCTTCTGGAAAAAAATCAAATATTTAATAAATATTAAATTTGTTACTGCGTATGTATTTTTTATAGAGTTTTATTTCACAAATTATTTATGAATATAGGAAAAACTTAATTGTTTTGTCAATCCAAGAATTATATTAACAATTTCTTGACACTAAGACAATCAATAATATATGCTCCCTTACGTTTTTCCTAACAGGAATTTTAAGGTTGGGGATGTAGCTCAGCTGGGAGAGCGCGGCGTTCGCAACGCCGAGGCCAGGGGTTCGATCCCCCTCATCTCCACCAAAACCTAATCCAAGACAATCCAATAAAGTCCATAAACCCGTTATAAATAGCGGGTTTTTTGTTGATTTTAATCCAAAGACGTGTTATGAGGATTTATAAAATCCAGCAACTTTAGGTACCCAATTTTAATAAAAAGGTACCAAAAGAATATAGAGGGTACCCAAAAATGGAGGTTCCAATATGCCAAAGCGAATTGTTCCATTGTCCGAGATGAAGGTTCAAAAAGTAAAACCGAAGGATAAGCCAATAACGTTGTTTGATGGTGGTGGTCTATATCTTCTGGTGACACCTTCCGGTGGTAAGTTGTGGCGTTTTAAATATCGCTTCGATCAAAAGGAAAAGAAAATTGCTTTCGGCACATACCCGGAAATAAGCCTTTTTGACGTACGTCGTAAGCGTGACGATGCGCGAAAACTTTTGGCTAATGGTGTTGACCCCGGAGCTGTTCGCAAAGCACAGAAGCAAGCTGAAGTAGAAGAAACTGAAACCGTCGAAGTTATAGCCAGAGAATGGCATGAAAAATTTAAATCAACATGGACGGAAGGTCACGCGGATAAATTAATACGCTGTTTGGAGCGTGATGTTTTTCCCTGGATCGGCACACGACCAATTAAAGAAATCAAAGCACCTGAACTTTTGACAGTGTTAAGACGTGTCGAATCAAGGGGCGTATTGGAAGGAGCGCATCGTGTGAGAGGAATATGTAATATGATTTTCCGTTATGCAATATCCACCGGACGTGCTGAAAGAAATCCGGCACAAGATTTAATCGGTTCATTACCACCGGCAAAAGAAAAGCACTTAGCCGCCATTACGGAACCGAAGCAAGTCCGCGAACTACTCAAAGCCATTGACGGTTATTCGGGCAGTTATGTTGTAAAATTAGCCTTGCAGTTATCGCCGCTTGTCTTTGTCCGTCCGGGTGAATTACGTCATATGGAATGGGAAGAAGTAAATTTTGAGAATGCTCTTTGGAGTATTCCGGCAGAAAAGATGAAAATGAGAGAGCCGCACCTTGTGCCATTGTCAAAGCAATCAATAAAGATTTTGGAAGAACTTCAAAAACTGACTGGCGCGGGTAAATACGCATTTCCTTCTGGCAGAACTCTTATCAGGCCAATGTCGAATAACGCTATTTTAGCCGCACTGCGCCGCATGGGATATACAAAAGACGAAATGACACCCCATGGATTCCGAGCAATGGCTAGAACAATTATTGATGAAGTCTTACAAATAAGACCGGATTTTATTGAAGCACAATTAGCACACCGTGTCAGCGACCCACTAGGCCGCAGTTATAACAGGACGACACACCTAAACGAAAGACGGAAGATGATGCAGAAATGGGCAGATTATATTGATGGATTAAAAGTAGGAGCCAAAGTGTTGCCATTTAAGAAAACAACAGTATAAAATTAACTGTCTGTGGACAGAGTTTTCTTGACATCAAGTGCAAAGACGATGCAAGGTCATTACTTCAGTTGACAACATATTGTCTTTATGAAAATCGAGTCTTCAAATAC
>Ga0326727_10002881_pt1 | contig 56876 bp, 55 predicted proteins | sample MB2enrmetagenome_FD_207643 | JGI IMG/M metagenome (GOLD analysis project Ga0326727, IMG submission 207643) | Lab enriched peat soil microbial communities from McLean, Ithaca, NY, United States - MB29MY | ecosystem: Environmental > Terrestrial > Soil > Wetlands > Peat | place: USA: New York... | reverse complement strand
TCACGCAACGGCTCGATCCGGCCGGGCAATGGGGTCTGATTCCCTACTTCAACTTCCGTAGTCAATCCGAGCAGGCGAAACTCAAGGAAGAAGTCTTCGGCTGACCGATGGCGTACCCCGACGACCTGATTCAGCACGCGGTTTTCCTGTCTCATCTCGACTTGCCGGATGACCCCAAACAGGTCGATCTTCGCTGCGCGGTCTCAGCGGCGTACTACGCTCTCTTCCACCTGCTCACTACGGACGCCGCCCAGAACTGGAAGAACGAAAGCCAGCGGACTCGATTCGCCAGAATGTTCGATCATGGCCGCATGAGGGCAAGCTCCTCGAAGGTTTCGTCGCGCCCACTTCCCTCCGATCCAGCGGAGGTCGCCCTTGCCAAGGATCTGAAACTCGTCGCCGATTCGTTCGTCATGCTTCAGCAGGCCCGGCACACGGCCGATTATGACAATTCCAAAGTCTGGTCGCGCACCCAGGTTTACGACATCATTGCCCAAACCCAGTACGCGATGGCCGCCTGGAATGTCATTCGGGAGGAAGAGATTGCTCAGGACTATCTGTTCGATCTGATGGGAACCAGGTAAAGAGGCTGGCTCGCAGATCCACGTCTTACCCTCACACTCTCCTCACCCCCTGCCCCGGCGCCGCCTCCAGCATCTCTCTTACCGTCTTCCCCGTCACCGGATGCCTTAGCTCCGGACACAGGTCCGCCAGCGGCGCCAGCACGAACCGCCGCGCCGCCATCCGCGGATGCGGAATCTCCAGCTCCGCCGTGCGCACCACCGCCGCCCCATACAGCAATATGTCGATATCGATGGTCCGCGGCCCATTGGGCACCGTGCGCACCCGCCCCAGCGCGCGCTCGATGCGGCCCACGCGCGCCAGTAACTGCTTCGGAAACAGGCTGGTCCCGGCCTCCACCACCTGGTTCAGAAACCAGCGCTGCGCTGTCATTTCCAGCGGCTCGGTCTCATACACCGGCGACACTCGCACCACCCGCAGATCGGCCGCCGCCAGCCGCTCCCGCGCCGCGCGCAAGTGCCCCTCGCGGTCCCCGATGTTCGATCCCAGTCCCAGATAGACGGTCTTCAAAACAGCCCCGGCTGGGCGTCGCCGCGCCGCGGCGCCACTTTGAAATAGTCGTACGCCAGCTCGGTCGCGGTGCGCCCGCGCGGCGTGCGGTTGAGGAAGCCGAGCTGGATCAGGTACGGCTCGTAGACTTCCTCGATGGTCTCGGGCTCCTCGGAAATCGAGGCGGCGATGGTGCCCACGCCCACCGGCCCGCCGCGATACTTCTCCAGAATCGTCAGCATGATCTTCTGATCGATCTCGTCCAGCCCGTAGCGGTCCACGTCCAGCAGGTTGAGCGCGGTCTGCGCCACCGCCGGCGTGACGCGGCCGTCGGCGCGCACCTGGGCGTAATCGCGCACGCGGCGCAGCAGCCGGTTGGCGATGCGCGGCGTCCCGCGGCAGCGGCGGGCGATCTCGGCCGCGGCGTCGTCTTCGATCTCGACAGCCAGCAGCCGCGCCGAGCGGTGCACGATGGTCTTCAGCTCATCCACCTGGTACGGATCCAGCCGCAGCACCAGCCCGAACCTTCCCCGCAGCGGCGCGCTCACCTTGCCCTGCCGCGTGGTGGCGCCGAGGGCCGTGAACCGCGGCATGGGCAGCGACACCGTGCGCGCGCCCGGCCCCGTGCCCACCAGGATGTCCACGCGGAAATCCTCCAGCGCCGCGTACAGCATCTCCTCCACGTCCTTGAGGAGGCCGTGAATCTCGTCGATGAAGAAGACCTGCCGCGCGCGGATGTTGCTCAGAATGCCGGTCAGGTCCAGCTTCTTTTGCAGCACCGGGCCGGAGGTGGCGTTGAACTCGACGCCCAGTTCTTCGGCGATGATGGCCGCCAGCGTGGTCTTGCCCAGCCCCGGCGGCCCGTAGAGCAGCACGTGGTCCATGGCCTCGCCGCGCAGGCGGGCGGCCCGTATGGCGATGTCGAGGTTCTCTTTGAGCTTGGCCTGCCCGGTGAAATCGGCCAGGCGGCGCGGCCGCAGACCGGCTTCGAACTGCGCTTCCTCCGGCTGCCGGTCGCCGGAAATCAGTCCTCGCTCGGGCATGTGATTACCAGCTTACCGTACCAGTTCGAGGGCGCGCCGGAACAGCGGCTCGAACTCGGAAACGGCGCCCGCCGCCTTGGCCTTGCGCACCGCGGCCTCGGCGTGCGGACGCGCGCAACCCAGGTTGAGCAGCGCCGAAAGCACGTCCTGGTCCACCATCGATAGCGCCTCGGGCGCAGCCGCCGCTTCCTCTCCGGCCGGCGCCGGCAGCTTGTCGCGCAGCTCCAGCACCATGCGCTCGGCGGTCTTCTTGCCCACGCCGGGGATGCGCACCAGCTTCTCGACGTCGCCGCGCCGGATGGCGGGGATGAGGTCCGCCGCCGCCAGGCCGGAGAGGATCTTCACCGCCAGGGTGGGTCCGATCCCGCCCACGCCGATGAGCTTCTCGAAGAGCGCCTTCTCGTCCTGCGTGAGGAACCCATAGAGCGCCAGCGCGTCCTCCCGCACGTGGGTATGGATGCGCAACCGCACTTCCGCGCCCGCATTCGGCAGGCGGGTGAAGGTGGACACCGGGATGGCCACGTCGTATCCCACGCCACCGGTTTCCACGATGGCCTGGTTGGGATGCTTCTCGATCAGGATTCCCCGCAGCAAAGCGATCATCAGTCCGTATTGTAGTGCGATGGCGCTGCGACGTGCGGGATTCCCTCGCGGCGCAGGGCTACGGCAAGCCGGCGGACGTTATTGCGTCTCCCGGGCCGGGATGGTGGAAACAGCCGCTCGATCCTGGCGGATCGATTCCAGAATCCCGATCAACTGCCGCAGTCTTCCGTGCCCGGCATGTCCCGCCAGCGTTCTCATGAACCCGGCCAGAGGCTGGTCGATGGTCTTCAGCAGATCCAGTCCGCCAGCGGTGATGCGGCTCATCACCACGCGCCGGTCCTGGCGGTTGCGTTCCCGCGCGATCAGGTTCCGCGCTTCCAGCCGGTCGAGCAACCGCGTGACGTCGGAGTCGGCCGTGACCATTCGTCCCGCGGCTTCCGAGCAACTGATGCCGCCCGTCCCCGCGCCGCGCAGAATGCGCAGGATGTTGTACTGCGTCGCGGTGAGCTGGAACCGTTTGAAGAACTCGGCCATCCGCCGCTGTACGAATTCGTGCGTGCGGGCGAGGTTCAGCATGGCCTCCTCCTCGACCGAGGCAAAAGGCTTGGATTGCCGAAGCTCGGCCGCCAGTTTCCCGCTCATCAGACCATTATATTCGTTATAACGAGTTTTGCCGGGCCGGGTACCCGCCGTCGAGCCGCCGCACCGCCGGAGCGCCCGCAAACCGGGGCCAGACTCGGATTTCCGGCGCAGTTTGCCGGAAATTCGCTGTCTGTCCCCCGGTTTGCCCCACGGCGCCGGCTCTCAGTTCGTCGTTTCCCCCAGAACGGTTAAGCACACCGTCCGCCCGGCCCCGGAGCGCTGGCCCGGCAGGGCGTGGTACGCTTTGGAAATGGCCGATTCATCCGCCATCGAACTGCACGGCGCGTGGACGATTCGGGACTGCATCGGGTTTCACTACTTCCACACCTTCCGCCGGGCGTGGCCGCTCCTCGTGGCGGCCGCGGTATGCGGCGCGCTCGCTCCGGCGTTGCTCCTCTTCGGTGGCAACCGGCCGCTGGCGGCGCGCCTGATCCCCTTCTCGGGCATGTCCCTGGTGTGGCTGGTGTGCATACTTCTGGCGCCTTACTGGAAGGCGGCGCGCCAGTGGAAGACCCAGTTGTATCTGCGAAACTGCACCACGGCGTGGTTCGATGCCGCCGGGATGGGCGTCAAAGGGGTGGACAGTCTCTGCTCCGCTGGCTGGAAGACGATCTTATCCGTGTGCGAGACCCGCCGCCTGTTCGTGTTCTATTACGCGCCGAGCCTTGCCTACCTCGTGCCTAAGCGCTTCTTCCAGGGCGCCGATGAGATGGCGGCGTTTCGCGCGCTGGTCGCCTCGGCGATCTCGCCGAACTCCCTCGAGCCGCCTGGCCTGGTGGGACGTTGGTGCTGATCCGCTTCGGCGCCGCGCCCGGCCGGCTCATCCGCGGTTTCCAAGTTCGGCCAGCACGCGCTGCACGGTGTCGAGAAGCGCCTGCGCTTTCGGAAGGCTCTCGACGGCCTTGCCGGCTTCCGGATCTTCGGCCCACTTGGCCCGCTCCGCGGTGGTCTTGTCGAACGCGCGAAAGTACAGCTCGTAACGCAATTCGCGTTTGACAAAGTCGAGATTGGCGTTGAATTCCTCGTCGGTGAAGGGTATCGAGGTGGTCTTCAGATACGCGCGGAAACGCTCTACGACGCCGGAATCGGGCTGCCAGCCGGGAGGCAGCGACGGCTTGGCGGCGCCCCAGTACGTGTTGCCGAAGTGCATGAAGGCCAGGGTGCCGAGCGTGCGGCGCTCGAAGAGGTTGTACACGTGCGACGGATACTTCTCGTCGGGAGTGACGCCGCCCCCGCCGTAGACCTTGCGGCCGCTGTCGGTGGCCTTGATGTCCTGAGTGGGCTGGTCGTCGCCGTGGTGCGTGTAGTAGTCGTAGAAGGACGCGTGCGAGTAATCGCGCTGGATGAGGCGTCCGCTGGGCGTGTAATAGTGGGCGATGGTGAGCAGCAGGGCGGCGCCTTCATGCAGGGGGAACTGCGCCTGCACCAGGCCCTTTCCGAAAGTCGTGGCGCCCATGATCCAGGCGCGGTCGTGATCCTGCAGCGCGCCGGAGACGATTTCGGCGGCCGAAGCGGACCGTTCGTTCACCAGAACCACGATGGGGTACTTCTGGGCGGCGGCCACGGCCTTGGCGCGAAATACCTGCTCGGCTTCGACGCGGCCGTGATGGGACACCACGATCGCGCCGTCCTTGAGGAACCGGCCGGCCACGCTGACGGCTTCACTCACCAGGCCGCCCGGATTCTCCCGCAAGTCGAGAATCATGCCTTTCACGCCGGCTTCGCCGAGGCGGGCCATGTTGGCCTCGACGTCGCGCGCCACGTTCTGCGCTTCGAAGCTGTCGATCTTGAGATAGACGATGCCCGGCTGCAGCCAGAAGGCATCCACGATGCTGGTCTCGATGGCGTCGCGGGTTACTTCCACGGAGATGGGATCGGGGACGCCTTCGCGCTTCACGGTGACGCGCACGGGGGTGCCGCGCGGTCCGCGCAGCATGTCGGCAACGGCGCTCGAGTCCAGGCCCTTGGTGTCCGTGCCGTTCACCGCGGAGATGACGTCGCCGCGGCGGAGATCGGCCTTCCAGGCCGGCGAACCGGGAAATGGCCGGATCACCACCACGTGGCCGCCATCCATCCAGATTTCCATGCCCACCCCGAAGTACTGGGCGTGCATCTTGCGCTGCATCTCGCTGTATTCCTTCGGGTCCACAAAATTGGAGTGGGGGTCGAGGGTGCGCAGCATGCCCGGGATGGCGCCCGAGTAGAAGACCTTTTCCGAGTCGACCGGGTCGGCGAAATTCTTCTCCACCAGCCGGTAGACGGTCATCACCGAGTGCTGGATGGCCTCCACGTCGTCGCCGGTCTGGCCCGTCGCCTGCGCGCGGGCCACCGGCGGCGCAATGCCCTGGGGCGGTTCCGGCTCTCTGGCCTGGCCCTGCGCCTGCGCGCGAACCGCCGGACCGTATACGGGCGCCAATAGAACGGCGGCCGCGACCAACACCCCTACGCTTACGCCTTGTTTCATCTTCATGATGGCTCTTACCGGACGCCGGGAACCGGTGCCGCTTCCACGATCCTCACCGGAATGTCTCTACCATTCTGACGACGGCCAGCACCGAAAAGTGTACCGGAGAACGTGCTGCGTCCCAATCCTCTCCTTAGTGATCATCATAGCAGGGACCCGCCATCGCGGCAGGCGCGATAGCAACCAGCCGCCCGCACGGCCGTTTCCCGACAAGCACGGAGTGCCAGCGCCCTGACCGCCAGGTTCGGCGCCTTGGCGGGCCGCTCGGGACCCCCAGTGGGCACCCCGCTCGGGGTCCTGCCCGGAACCGCGAGCGTTAGCGAGTGGCCTGCGGTAATGGCACAATCTCCAGCGGTCATGGTACTAGCCCGGAGCATACTGTGTTCCGCGTTCCCTATTGCCACCCGTGCGGGAAAGACGTATAGTCGCGTACGGATGCGTTCGGTTTTTGTTCGGCAGACCGGGTTTTGGGTGGCCCTGGCCTGCATTCTGGCCGCCAGCACAGCCGCGCGCGCTCAGGAGCCTCGGCAGACGACCGTCTGCCAAATCAAGAGCGATCCCGCCGCGTATGACCGCAAGCTGGTTCAAGTGACCGCCTTCGCCTCGCATGGGTTCGAGAACTTCACCTTCTTCGATCCCGAATGCCAGGCTTGGCCCGAGATATGGCTGGAGTATGGCGGCACCACCACCTCGGGCACCGTCTACTGCTGCGACGCGCCGAAAAGCCGCAAACGCTCGAAGCCGGCCGAGATGGCTGGATTCACCATCCCGCTGGTGGACGACAAGCCGTTTCGCGATTTCGACCGCCTCATTCAGAGGCCGGCCGATTCCATCGCCCGCGCCACCCTGGTTGGGCGGTTCTTCGCCGCGGGCCACGCCACGAGCGAGCATTCCGGCCCCGGCTACGGACACATGGCATGTTGCAGCCTGCTGATGATTCAGCAGGTTGTGGCGGTCGATCCGCAAACCCGCGGCGATCTCGACTACCGCACCGCGCCCGACCAGCCAACCGCCAGTAGGAGCGGATGCGGGGTCCGGATCGTCCTCGAGGCAACCTCCATCGGCAAGATCGCGGCGCAGCGCCAGGCCGAAGCGGGCCCGCGCGCTTGGTCGTTCGACGACCCCGCGCGGGTGGCCTCGGATGCCCTGATCGGCCTTCTGAAGCTCGATCCGGCGACAGCCATTACGATGACCCAGGCGCGAAAATCGCCGGGCCGGATTAGCTACGAATGGAAGCCCCCCGGCAAGAAGGAGAGCTACACGGTAGTGGTGAATCGCCCCTACTGGTTGTCGTTCGAGGCCAAGGATCCTCTGAAAGTGGCCTGGGTGGTCATGGCCGCATACGAATTTTCGTGCGAGTGAGCCGGAGGTTTCGGGGACTGAGGTAGCCATCGCCCCCGGCCCGGGGCGCCTTTTCCCCGCGGGTGGCCGCGGCGCACCCCCAGCCCATGCCCCCCTGCCGTGCGGACCCGCAATTGCCCACTGTCCCGGGAGATGTTCCAATTCCGGCAGAAAGCAAAGCGGTTCGGCGCGGCCGCTGGGGCCCTGCTGGTGCGAACAGCCTCGGTTGGTGTGGCATCGTGGGCCATCCTCTCCGCTCAAACCCTGGTTAATACCAGGAGCTTGAGCGGCTCCGCCACCGACACGCCCACCGCCATCGCCACCGATTCCCAAGGCAATGTCTACATCGCCGGCTCGACCACCTCGCCCGATTTCCCCCTCACCCAGGCGCTTTTCACGCAGCTTCCCGAACCCGCTCTGCGCGTTTCCACCGATGGCCGCACCTTCGCCCCCTCGACCCTTCTGGCTCCGGAAGTGAATACCGTGGCGGCCTCGAGCGACGGCAGCGTGATTCTGGCGGGGACCGACACCGGCCTCTACCGCAGCCCCGACGGCGGCGCCACCTGGGCGCAATCCGCCTCGCTCACCGGCCAGGTGGTTGCGCTGGCCTGCGATCCGGTCAGTTCCGGCACGGCCTACGCAGTGGTCCTGACCAGCAGCACGTCCGGTTCGTTCGTGGGCCCCGTCACGAACTGGACCTGGACCATCTACAAAAGCACCGATAGCGGCGTCACCTGGCAGTCATCCGCGTCCTACACGCTGTCGCCCGTCACCGCGGCGGTGTCGCGCATTCTCGTCGATCCGCTCTCCCCGTCCACGGTTTACGCTTTTGTGAACTCGGCGCTGATGCGCTCGACCGATGCCGGCGCTACCTGGCAGCAGCTCCGGATTCCCGCCGCGCAAGCCAATCTCGGTATGACCAATCCCACCGGGTTCGCCATCGCCCCCTCGCAGCCCAACATCGCCTACGCCACCACTTATTACTTCCCGATGATGAAGAGCTTCGACGGAGGCGTCACCTGGCAGGCCGCCGCGTCCATCGGCTCGGCCGGAGAGAACGCCATCGCCGTGGACCCGCAGGACGCCTCGGTCGTGTGGCTGGTGGATGGCGCCGGCATCCACAAGAGCACCGATGGCGCCGCCACATTTCAGAAGGTTGCCGCCATGGGCGACGGCTCGTGGCGATCCATCGCCGTCTCCAATACCGATTCCTCGCAGGTCTTCGCCACCGACCTGCACAACCTCTACGCCACTTTCGACGGCGGCTCGACCTGGACCACCCTCGCCTCCGGGCAACTCAACGCCGTCTTCGTCCTGGGGAGCCGCGTCTGCCTGGCCGGGTCCGTTGCGCCCACCGTGTTTCTGACGAAGCTCGATCCCACACTGACCCAGATCGTCTACTCGACCTTCATCGGCCCCGGAAGCGTCTCCCAAATTGCCGTCGATCCGGCCGGCAACGTCTACCTGGCGGGAACCACGCAGTCCCACTCGTTCCCCACCACGCCCGGCGTTTTGGGCCGCGACTTCGCCTCGGGCTCCGCCGGTTTCGTCGGCAAGCTCCGCGCCGATGGCGCCGCGCTGCTCTATTCCACGCTGCTCGATGCCATGCCGCCCAGCGCCGTGGCCATCGACGCGGCGGGCAACGCGGTCATCGCCGGCTACACCGCGGGCTGGATCCCCACGACTCCGAATGCCGTCCAGCCCACCGTGCCCGGCCCGTGCACCAGACACTCGTCCACGGGCGCGACGGTCGAAACCCTCAGCCACGCGTTCGCCGCCAAGCTGAAGGCCGACGCTTCGGACTACCTCTATTCCACCTGGCTGACCGGCTCGTGCGGCGATGTCGCCAGCGCCGTGGCCATCGACTCGATGGGCGCGGCCTGGATCGGCGGATGGACGTACTCGACCGATTTCGCCGTGACGGCGAACGCGCTGACCTCATCGTTTCCCAACATCAGCGACGCCGGATTCGTCTCGCAGATCAGCCCGGACGGAACCCGCCTCATGTACTCGACCTTCGTGGCGGCGAACTTCGATTCCGCCGTGAGCGCCCTGGCGATCGATTCGCAGGGCAACGTCACTATTGCGGGCACGTCGGACGCGCAAGCCACACCGGGCGCTTACCAGCGGCCGGCCGGCAGTTGTCCCCCGGTGTTCGGCCTCGGACCCTTCGGCGGCTCCGCCGGCACCGATGACGGCTTCGTCATGAAGTTCAGCCCCGGCGCGTCGACGCCCCTGTTCCGCGCCACCATCGGCGGATCCTGCAACGATTCCATCAGCCACATGGCCGTGGATTCGGCCGGCGGCATCTGGGTGACCGGCAGCACCTTCTCCACCGATTTCCCCACCGTTGCGCCGCTGGCGGGTCTTGGCCAGCCGGCTTCCTATCCCACCCCCGGATTCCTGGCGGCGCTGGACCCGGCGGGCGCCACGCTGATCTCGGCCAGCCTCACCGCCAATCCGGGCATAGCCGCGGCCGGCCCGTCGGAGCAGGTCTACTTCACGGAACCCGCCGCCGTGCCCGGCAAGACCGGAAGCGCCGTTCTGGCCGCGCGCATCGACGCCACCGTGGCGCCTGGGGTTGAACTGGATGCCATCCACTCCTTCGGCCCCGCTCAGCTCATATCGCCCGCCTACGTGCCGTTCGCCATCGCTCCCGGAGAAGCCGTGCGACTCATCGGCCGCGGCATAGGCCCGGTGACTCAGGCCGATGCCTCCTCCGCACCCGCCCATGTCCTGCCGGCCATTGCCGGCGTCTCCGTGACCTTCAACGGCACCCCGGCCGAGTTGATCTCGGTGCAGGCCAGCCAGATCGTGTGCTTCGTCCCCTTCGAACTGGATGGCGCAACTTCCGCGAACGTGCAGGTCAGTTACGGAGGCGCGGTATCGAACCCCTACGGCATCGGGGTGGTAGCGCAAAACCCCGATCTGGTCGCGGTCGCCAACCAGGACGGATCGCTCAACTCGGAATCCAATCCCGCCCCCATCGACAGCGTGGTCGGCATCTATCTCACGGGCCTTGGGCAAACCGATCCGCCGTCCGTGGACGGAGCGGTGAATACCACGCCCTTGCTATCGCCCCGCATAACTCCCACGATTACGGTGAACGGCCGCATCGAGCAGCCCGCCTTCCTGGGCGCCGCCGTCGGCCAGGTCGCCGGCGTTATGCAGGTGAACCTCTTCGTGCCCGACCCCGGTGCGAACGGCATCAACGACAATGTCTACATCGGCTCGACGCTCTTTTGCATCTGGACCGTCCCGCATCCGTGACCTTGGCCGGGCGAAGCCCACGAGGGGCTATACGTGTACAATACGTATAGGCGATGACATGAACCGGAAGCTCACAATCACGGTCAGCGAGAGCGTCTATGAGGGCCTTCACCGCACCATCGGCCGGCGCCGGATCAGCCAGTTCATCGAGAAGTTGGCGCGGCCCCACGTGGTGCCGCAGGATATCGAAGCGGCCTACCGCGACATGGCGGCTGACCAGGTGCGGGAGCAAGAGGCGCTGGACTGGTCTGAGGGGTTGATTGCCGACTCTTCCCCAGCGGACCCCCACGCTTCGCGGTGAGGTCTGGTGGGTCGATTTCGACCCATCTCTAGGCGGTGAGATCCAGAAGACCCGTCCCGCCGTCATCGTCAGCAACGATGCGTCCAACCGCAATCTCAACCGCGTTCAGGTCGCTCCTGTGACGAGCAACGTGGCGCGCGTTTACCCGTGTGAGGCCGTAATCGACTTGAACGGCGAGCCCCGCAAGGCGATGGCCGACCAGATTGCAACGGTCGGCAAGCGGCGGCTCAAATCCAAACTGGCGACCCTGTCGCCCGACGACGTCCGTTCCGTCGAGCGAGCCATCTGCATCCAACTCGGTCTCACTCCACGGTAATGGGGCACCCGCCGCCGCTACGGAATCTCTCCCGCCCGGCGCAGCAGCGGCCGCATGGTCAGCCCTTGGACAAACACCGAGAAGGCCACCACTCCGAAACTGACGGTGACGATCTCCGCCCGCCCGGGCGTCTGGGCGGGCAGGCCCAGCGCCAATGCCAGCGCCAGCGCCCCGCGCAATCCGCCCCAGAACAGCGCGTGCCGATGCCACATGCTCACGCGCAGGGAGGAGCGGCCAAACAGCCCGCAGAGCGGATACACCGCTACCGCCCGCCCCAGCATGACGAATCCGAGCGCCACCGCCATGGGCCTCCCGACCGCGGCGAAATTCTGGCCGGCTTCCTGCATGCCGATCAGCAGGAATATCAGGGAATTGGCGGCGAAGGCGGCATACTCCCAGAACGCCCGCACGGCCTCTCTTCCACGGTCCGAAAGCCCCCGGAACTGGCGCGCATTCCCCATCACCAGCCCTGCCGCGATGGTCGCCACGACGCCGGAGAAACGCAGGTGTTCGGCCACCAGGAACGAGCCGTAGGCCGCCACCGTGGTGACCGTCAACTCCACCAGGTGGTCTTCGGTGCGTCCCACCAGCAGCAGCGCCAGGATGCCCGTGGCTGCTCCGCACAGGAGCGCTCCGCCGATGGCCGTCAACAGGCTCGCCGCCACCTCCCCGCCCGAAAGGCTCCGCCCCGCCGCCAGCGTCACGGCGACGCCGAACGCCACCGCCGCCGTGCCGTCATTGAACAGGCTCTCCGACTCGATGAGCAATCCGAGACGCCCCTGGACCTGGGCCTCGCGAAAGGTGGCGATCACCGAAACCGGGTCGGTGGCTGCGATCGACGCTCCGAATAGTATCGCGCTCTGCCACGCCCACCCGGCCAGGAGGTGCATTCCGGCCGCGGTCACCGCTCCCGACAGCACCACGCCGGCGGTGGCCAGCGTGAGCACTACCGGCAACTGGCGCCGCAGTTCGTCCCAGCGCAACGCCAGCGCGGCTTCGAAGAGCAGTGGCGGCAGCAGGGTGTCGAACAGGATCTCCCGTGTGAAGGTGATCTTCGGAGCCAGGGGAAGGAACGCCAATCCCATGCCGGCCAGAACCAGACCCACGCTGTAGGGAAGGCGCAGCCGCCTCGTCACCATGGCGACGACCGCAGCCACCAGCAGAAGCTGCATCACGCCCTTGCCAAAGCTCAGTTCCATGCGTCGGCCCCGAAGGCTGCGCAACTTGTCGGGGAATCTGGTGGCGGCGCGCGGACTCGAACCGCGGACCTAGGGATTATGAGACCCTCGCTCTAGCCGACTGAGCTACGCCGCCTTGCGTGTTCCAGTTTACCAAATCGTCCCTCGGGTCCGCGAATCGGGCCACCCGATGGAACTTCCCGGATCGAGTTTGTGGAAATTGCCGGGGGTTAACCAGCGGCCAACGAAACTGTACTGGCGAGCACCCTTGACATTTCCCTTGGTTATGCTAACTCATTCTGCCGACGCCACTTCGAGGCATTGCTGTGGCGTGGTGCAAAGCGTGATAAGTGCTGCCATTGGTTTCAGTTCGATGACTTGGAAACGCTCTTTCCCACAGGGATTTCCACAGTTCTGTGGATACCACCCTCAGACCTCGCGCAGGCCCCGTCCCGCCAGGCGCCGGGACAGCGACTCCGGAATCTCCGCCTCCACTTCGCACCACGCCTCCCCGTACTGCTTCTCGATGACCCTGCCAAACTCGTGCAGCAGTGCCAGCGTGGCGCCGTCGCCCAGGGGCAGCCGGAAACTGGCGCGCACTACCGGATCGAGGGGTAGTACCTCGTCGATCACCCGCAGCAGCCTGGGTATCCCCGCCCCCGTCAGCGCCGATATCGCCACCGCCCGCGTATCGGTCTTCAACCCCGCGCCGGCCAGCAGCCTCCTGGCCAACGTCTCCTCGCCTCCCTCGCCGCCCGCCTCCGCCTCTCCCGCGGGCAGCCGGTCCAGCTTGTTCATCACCAGGATCCGGGGGATCTCCGCCGCGCCGATCTCCACCAGCACCTTCTCCACGTGGGTGGTGTGCGCGTCCGCCGACGCCGACGAGATATCCACCACGTGCAGCACCAGGGCCGCTTCGCGCGCCTCTTCCAGCGTGGCGCGAAAGGCCTTCACCAGAGTGGTTGGCAAGTTGCGGATGAACCCAACCGTGTCGCTGGCCAGCACCCGCCGCCGCGAGGGCAGCGTCACCGGCCGCACCGTGGGATCGAGCGTGGCGAACATGCGCGCGTCCGTCAAGACGCTGGCGTCCGCCAGCCGGTTGAAAAGCGTGGACTTGCCGGCGTTGGTGTACCCGGCCAGCGCGAGGGTGGCCAGCGGCACCGCGCTGCGCCGCCGGCGGTGCAGCGCGCGGCCCTCCCGCACGCCTTCCAGATCGTCTTCGATCTTTTTGATCCGCCGGCCGATCCGGCGCCGGTCGGTTTCCAGTTGGGTTTCGCCGGGGCCGCGCGTGCCGATGCCGCCTCCCAGGCGGGACATCTCGACACCGCGTCCGGCGAGGCGCGGCCGCAAATAGTTCAACTGCGCCAGCTCCACCTGCAGGCGGCCCTCGCAGGTCCGCGCCCGCGAAGCGAAAATGTCCAGAATCAACTGCGTGCGGTCGATAACCTTGCAGCCGATGGCAGCCTCGAGGTTGCGCTGCTGGGTGGGGCTCAGATCGTGATCGAAGATCACCACGTCCACGCCGCCCGAGAGCGCCGCGGCGGCGAGTTCCTCGACCTTGCCCCGGCCCACCAGCGTGGCCGCGTCGGGCGCGGGCCGCGATTGCACTCTGCGCTCCACAACCCGGGCGCCGGCGCTCGCAGCCAACTCCGCCAGTTCGTCCAGGGATTCGTCCACCGGAACGCGAGGATTGCGCGCGGAGGGGTTGCGGGTTCTCCAGTCCAGCCCTACCAGGATGGTTCGTTCGGGAGCCGCGTTGCCCAGTGGCGTGCGCTATGCCTCCGAGGTTTCCGGATGGACCGGCGTACCCGGAACTCCAGCCGATCCCGCGGCGGCCGCGGCCTGCTGCGGAGCGCCATGTACGCTGTGCGGCGCCTTCTGCGTCACCACCGTGGACACCGCGTGTTTGAAAATCAACTGCTCCTGGTTGTTGGTTTCCAGTACCAGCGAATACTTGTCGAAGCTCTTGATCCGGCCCGACAGCTTGACGCCGCTCATCAGGTAAATCGTGATGACGATCTTGTCCTTCCGAGCGTTATTCAAAAAACTATCCTGTATGTTCTGTGCCGGTTTAGTTTCCATCGCAGCTCCCAAAAGACCCTTTCGGGCAAGTAGAACAATCGCGAACCACTCGGCGACTGTAATTGTACAACGTTGCGGGGCTCAGCGGTGAGGGCGCGGCGCGCGTTGTCGCGGCGCGTGTGACGGGGGCGCGCAACTTGGAAGTGACGATTCGCGAGTTTTCTTTCTTGGGTTCCTCTCCCGAAAGTGAAATTTAAGCCCAAGCACCATGGATGCCCGACGCTGCAGGCAGGCCGCGATGCGGCCAGCGCCTCTGGCCGGCCTCGATAAGGCTTATCCTGTAAGGTGCTCTTCGCGGTTGACGATCCATCGCTCGCGCGCGCCCTGCGGGCCATCCGCCACCGTTTGCCGCCCATCGCCGGATCGCCCATCCGGATCGAGCGCGCGCGCGGGCTCCGCGACCGGCGCGGCGTGGTCCATGCCGGGAGTTTCCTCAGGCAACGGCGGATGGTCTTCGACTGCACCCGAGCCGAGTTCCCGCGCGTCTTCGTGCATGAGCTGTTCCACTTCGTCTGGCTGCGCGCGGGGAATCCAGTGCGGCTCGCCTGGGAAGGCCGCCTGCGCGCCGAGCGCCGCGCGCGCGCCGGCGGGGAGCTGGGCTGGTCGGCCGAATGGCGCAAACGGGCGTTGACGCGGCGTGACGTGGGGGCGCGGTCGCGGCGGTGGCGGGAATACTGCTGCGAGAGCTTCTGCGACACCGCCGCATGGCTGTATTCGGGCGTCCGCCGGCACGGCGAGTTTCGACTGGCCCCCCAGTTCCGCGCGCGGCGCCGCGCGTGGTTCGAGCGCCGCGTGGAGCGCCGGGAATTGTCGGTATAATTGAACCAGGATTCTCGCCTGTGCGCCGACTGAGTATCTCTGCGTTCCTGTTCGCCGTTCTGGCGCTGGGGTGCTTTTTTGTGTTCCGCTCGTCCGGCAACCGCACGGTGAACGCCGAGTCCCTCAGGCCGGCCAGCCAGCGCAAGCTGGCTCCGGACTTCGCCTTGAAGGATGCCGACGGCCGCACGGTCCATCTTTCGGACTACCGGGGCAAGGTGGTTCTGCTGGACTTCTGGGCGACCTGGTGCGGCCCCTGCCGGATGGAAATCCCCTGGTTCATCGAGATGCAGCGCGACAACCGGGACCGCGGATTCGAGGTGCTGGGCGTTTCCATGGACGACAACGGCTGGGAAGACGTCAAGCCGTTTCTGGCCGAGATGAAAGTCAACTATCGGATCCTGATCGGAGACGACCGGACGGCGGAGGTCTACGGCGGCGTGGAGTCGTTGCCCACCACGTTTCTGATCGACCGGGAAGGAAGAATCGCCGTGGTCCACGTGGGGCTCACGAGCAGGAGGGATATCCAGGATGGCGTGGAACAACTGTTACGGTCCGACCCGAAGGTCGCTCTCGATCGCGATCTTGTGTCTGCCCTTTCTCTTCGCCCAAGGTAGCGGCCACCTGACGGTGGGCGCCATCCGGAAAGTCGAGGGCAGACGGAATGCCGCCGTTGTTGCGAGGATTCCGGTCACCGTCGAGGCGGGCTACCACGTCAACAGCAACGCGCCCCTGGAAGATTACCTGATCCCGCTCAAGCTCGCCTGGACCGCCAAGGGCGCGCTCGAGGGTGGAGAACCGATCTACCCCAAGGCATCCACGGAGAAGTACGAGTTCGCCGAAAAACCGCTCAGCGTGTTCACGGGCAGCTTCGAAATCGCCGCCAGTTTCAAGGTGGCCGCGGGCGCTCCCGCCGGTCCCGGAATAGCCGCCGGCAAGCTGACCTACCAGGCCTGCAACACGAAGATGTGTTTCCGGCCGGCCACGGTGGATATTTCGGTCCCCTACCAGGTTGACTGAGGGCGCAGCCGAAGCGAAACGCAGCCCCCGCACCCGCCCGTCTCGTGACGCAGAGGGCCGGCGATTTCGTCGCCGCCCCGCGTGGCCGGCAGGGCTTTGTTGCTATTTGACAGCCCGGCCGCTTTCCCGTAGGTTCATACCCCGCCGGGAGCCCGCCGCCGCTCGACGGTCATCAGGAACCCTGCCTCTCCCACGATGACAACCCACTCCACCGCGCCGATTCCTGTCTCGCGGCAATTCCGGGACGCCGTGCGGCGAGGGGAGGGTGTGCGGAGCGGAGGGGCTGCTTGTGCTAGACTGCTGCTGAAGTCCCAATTTCAAATCGGTGCGAACCGGAGGCCCCCCAACCGGTTTCGGGCAGGAGCGAGAGCTCGTGCGGCACAGGGGGCACGCGGATGGATCTGGCCAAAATTATTCAGGACTTGCTGGAGGACAAGACCAAGGTCGAGCGGGTGATTGCCGCGCTCGAGGACTTGCAGCGGAATGCCGTGCAGATTCCGGAACTGCCGAAGTCCAAAAGAAAGGGCAGGAAGCCCATGCCGCCCGAAGAGCGGCAGGAGGTTTCCGCCCGCATGAAGCGGTACTGGGTCCGATTCCGGTCGCAGCGGACGATGGGAGGATCGGCTGGCGACGATGGAGGGAGTCAGTCCGGGAGTTGAGAAGACCTGATGGGACCATCGTCTGAGACCGGGGCCGAAACGGCCCCCGGCGATATCACCCGGCTGCTGAACGACTCCGGCTCGCCGGCGGACAAGCAACTGCTGGCGGATCTGGTGTACGCCGATCTGCGCCGCATCGCCCGCCATATCATGGCCTCGGAACGCCCCGGCCACACCCTGCAGGCCACCGCGCTGGCCACCGATGCCTATACAGCCTGGTTCAGGATCGCGACGTGCAATGGAACGACCGCTTCCATTTCTTCGCGGTGGCTTCGCGCGCCATGCGGCGCGTGCTGGTGGATCACAGCCGGCGGAAACAGGCGCAAAAACGAGGCGCCGGCTGGCAACGGCTGGAAGCCACCGACGCGGCCGTCATTCCGGTGCGCGATACCGAGGAACTGCTGGCCCTGGATGAAGCCCTCGACCGTTTGGAGCGTCTGGATCCGCGGCAAAGCCAGATCGTGGAACTGCGCTACTTCGGCGGTCTCACCGAAGAGGAAACGGCCGAGGTGCTGGGCATCTCGGTGCGAACCGTGAAGCGGGAATGGAGCATGGCCCGCGCGTGGCTCTTCGCGGAGTTGACGCGCGAAGCGGGCTCCATCCCGGGCTCCAGCGGTTCCTGATCGGGCCCGGCGGTGCCGCTACGGGGGAACCTGGGTCGGCTCCATGGTCGTGACCGGCGCGCGTTCGATTTCCGGCTGGAACTCGGCCATCGGGGGTTCGCACCAGATCTCTGGCGGAAGAGGATGCATGGGTTCGTTCGTCATTTTGTGCAGTGCTCCTTTAACATGCGAGTGAGAACCGTTCGAAAAACCAGTCGTCGTTGAAACTGCGGGTTCGCGCCATCAGTGCGCGGCGCTCCTGGACGTCCGTATCCAGGGTCATGGCCACGGCGGCCGGGAAAGCCTCGTAGGCGCGCAAGGCGTGAACCACACGCTCCACGCGTTCCGCGTGGAAGTGCACCAGCGCCATGCGGAGACGGTTGTGCAGCAAGGCGACCCACTTGGCGGGATACGGGGCGGCGGCACGGAACAGGTGGCCCACTTCCAACTGGGGGACCACCTTCTGCTCGTAACCGCTGAGCCATAAGCGGCAGCTCAACTCGGCGTCGTTGCCGCCGAGTTGGCGCATGCCGGGATCGTACCCTCCCGTGCGAAGATAGGTTTCCCGGCGCATGGCCAGGAAGCCTCCCGGCAGAACCGGCACGGGATAGGGAGCGCTCCCGGCTTTGCGCAGCCAGGGAACGCGCAGGTCCGGCCCGGCCAGGCTCATTCCGAAGCCGCGGCGCTCGGGATCGGTCAGGCTATAGATGCCCGGCGCGACGGCGCCCACGCGTTGGTCGCGCAAGGCTTCGGCAACCGGGATGTGCCAGCCATGGGGCGCTCGGACGTGAGCGTCGGCGAAGAGGATGATGTCGCCAGAGGTGTGCAAGGCGCCCAGGTTTCGCGCCCGGGCTACGCCTTGACCCGGCGAACGCAACACGGTGACGCCCGGCAACGAGTCCAGGAAATCGGTGGAATGGTCCGTGGAACCGTCATCCACGACGATCAACTCCACCTGGCTCGGGGGAACGGTCCGGAGGAGGTTTGCGACCGTCGCCTCCAGTTCGCTTCCTTCATTGCGTGTGATCACCACCACGCTGATTCGGGGCGTTGCGGGGGGCGCGCCGGGATTGGCGGACTCGGGCATGAATGGAAGCACCAAAGGAATCGTACCCTATTCCAAGTTCGTATTCCACTAGAAAAACAATCCGAGAATGTTATCGCCCGCCATCCGGAGGAAGCGTCTGCAGCCAGGCCTCGCCGGTGGTTTCCGTCACGCTGAATACCAGGAACTGGCGCGACACCGAGAGCCCGATTTCGCCCAGATTGGCAGCCGACCCTTGCACCATTTCGCGCGCCTGGTGAAAGTGGCCGACGGCGAAGACGGGACCGCTGGGCCGGCCGCTGGCGGGATCGATGTCGCGGCCCCAGATACACCCGAAACCGTCCGTCCTGGCGACGAAATAGACGTGCCTGCCATCCCGCGACCAGGCTGGCTCCCAGGCCTCATATCCGCCGCCCGACACGGGGACGAGTTGCGAGGTTCTCACGGTACCGTCGGGGGCGGCCGGGGCCAGGTAGATGGTCTTCTGGCGATCCCGCACGCCGCAGAACAGGATCCAGCGCCGGTCGGGGGACCATCGGCCCGCGGAAACGTACATCGAAGGGGCGTCCACGATCTTGGCCGCGGGCCGCGGCTGGGTTTGTGGGGCGCACAGAAGCAACTGGTTGGTGGCGCCGCCGGATTCGAACAGAGCCGAGGAGCCATCGAAAGCCACATCCGTGGGTGGGCCGCAGCGGCTGCACACGGCCTCGGGGACACCTCCCTTGGACGAGATAATATAACCCGAGTTGTTGGTCCAGTACGCCAGCGCACGGCCATCGCCGCTCAAGATGGGACGCGCGAAGCGCCCGGAACGGATGCTGGCGACCGTGGTGGCTTGCCCGGAGGCCACATCCATCAAGCGAATGAACAGGCGGTCCGGCTGGCGGGTGGAGAAAGCCAGCTTGCTCCCGTCGGCGCTGAGAGACGGCGATCCGATGTTGTCATATCCACCCAGCAACAACCGGGGCGGGCCTGCCTGGGCGCCGGCGGGTGTGAGAGCGACGCTGCGGATGCTGGTGGCGACGTGCAGCGCGTCGTAGGCCAGGCGGAGCGTCCGGTCGGGCGCGATGGCGGCGCTGGCGTGCAGCTCCAGGGCGGTTCCGGCGGTCCAACGGCGTGGCGCGTCCAGCAGGGTTCCATCGCCGCCGACGCGAACTCCCCAAATGTTGTTGGCGTCGCCCTGCTTCGCCGAGATCAGCAGCGTACGATCCGCCAACCAGGCGAAAGGCCGGATCCATTCGCTCCCCGAGGGCTCCTGCAGGCCCCACCGTCCCATCTCGTTAAGCAGCGCGGTGGGCCGCGCGGACTGACGTTTGAAATCGGCAATCCACCAGCCGATCCGATTCATCCCTTTTCCGCGGCCCACGCACAGAAGACTCTGGCCGTCGGGGCCCCAGACCGGGCTGTCGGACGCCTCCAGGTTGGAGGCGACCAGCCGCGCGGCGCCGCCGGAGGCCGGAATGACAAATGCCTGCGCCGAGCCGGCCAGCAACGAGGCTCCCGGGTTGCCAACCCAGAACGCCAGCCATTGGCCATCGGGGGAAAAGCTCGGATCGCGGCCGCCGAACGCCAGCAGGCGAGGCTTCCCTCCGACGAAGGGGACGGTGTACAAGCCGCCTCCCGATTCCTCGGAGCGGAAGACCACCTGCGTGCCGTCGGGGGAGAAAACGGGCTGGTAGTCGTTGGCCGGTCCGAAGGTAAGTTGAACCGGATCGCTGCCGGCGGCGGGCTGAATCCAGATGTCCAGGTTGCCGTGCCCCGCGCGGTCGGAGGCGAAGGCCACGAATCTCCCGTCGGGCGACAAGGCCGGGTATTCCGTCAGCCCGCCGTCGGCCGCCAGGCGGGTGAGAGCGTACGAGCCTTCGCGGGGGCGGTTCCCGAAACGGCTGGCTGCCAGCCACGTCAACGCGCATGTCAGAGCCACCACGCCGGCCGCCGTGGTCCAACCGGCCCATCCCAGCCGGCCGGCCCAACGCCCCAAAGTGCGCGGGACGGGCACGGGGACCGGGGTGGCGCATTCGCTCAACCGCGCCTTCAACTCGGCCACGGTCTGGAAGCGCTCGCCGGGATTCTTGCGGAGACAGCGGGCAACCACATCCGCCAGGCGGGGGTCGAGCCCATGGACCAGGCTCCCCAGAGCGGGCGGCTCCTGGTGGAGAATCTTGGCCACCACCGACATGGCCGACTTGCCTTCGAAGGCCTGGTGTCCGGTGAGCAATTCGAAAAGCACGCAGCCAAACGAAAAAATGTCGGCGCGCGCGTCCACCGCCTGGCCCTCGGCCTGCTCGGGGGCGACGTAGGCAACCGTGCCGGCGAAGCGGCCCTCGATGGTGAGCGGCGTTTGCGAGTCGCGCAGCAGTTCGGCGCTGGGCTTGGCCAATCCGAAGTCGAGGATCTTGACCGAGTCGCCGGCCGAGATCATGACATTGGTGGGCTTGAGATCGCGGTGGACGATGCCGGCGGCGTGAGCGGCTTCGAGTCCGCTGGCAATCTGGAGCGCTATGGCGACAACCCGGGAGGGTTCCATGCCGCCGGGCGGGAGGCACGCGGTCAAGGTCTGGCCGCTCACCCGCTCCATGACGATGTAATCCAGGCCCTGGTCTTCGCCGATGTCGTGGACGACCACGATGTTGGGGTGCTGCAGGGAGCAGGCCGCGCGCGCGTCCCAGAGCAGCCGCTTCCGCAATTCCGAGGACGAGGACTCGGGCGAGAGGAGGACTTTGAGCGCCACCGGGCGCTTCAGCAGATCGTCGCAGGCCGAGTAGACCACGCCCAGACCGCCGCTACCCAGTTCTTCCACGATGCGGTAGCGGCCGATGCGGGCGGGATGCGGCGGCCGCAGTCCCAGGTGTTTCTGGCTGGCCGAGCCTTCCAGAAAACCGCCCGCGCCGGCCGCGGCGTGCAAGATACGCGCGGCTTCCTCGCGCGTGGAGGCGCTGGGGCAATGGGATGCCAACCAGGTGTCTATGTCGTCGGGGGCCTCATCCTGCGCGGCCAGAACGAGGTTCTTGACCCTTTCCCATTCCCCGCCCGGGGAGTTGGATTCCGAAGATTCCATCGTAGGTCTATTCTACCTGTGAACGCCGTGGAAAGGAGACCGTCTTCGCGCGCGCCCCGGCTATTGCGGTTCGCCCGCTTCCCACTCGGATTCGAGCATACGCGAGTACTCGCCGGAAGCGTACAACTCGAAGGGGAACTCGACCGGGGTGACGGAACGGTGCGGCTCCGATTCCACGTAGCACCGGAACAGGGAATCGGCGTAGCGATGGTAATTGCGAAGGAACTCGTCGGACAGGCCGCTGCGGAGGGGCGGTTCGGCAAACAGCGCGTTGAGGCCAATGGCCCGGGAAAAGATGGAGGCGTAATCGGCGACACCCCACTTGGACAGTTTGTCTGTCACCGCCGCGGGCGGCCGGGCGGTCAACAGGCTGGCAAAGCTCTGGCGCTTGATGCCCGAAGCCAGCAGCTCCGGGTTGCGGCTGACGGAATCCAGGCAATGGTCCAGCCACCGCAGAACGTCTTTACCGAGAAAGAAGAGCATGCGCACCTCGGAATAGCGGCCCGCCATAACCCGCCGGTGGAGTTCCTCCTCTTCGGTTCCATCCGAGGGAACCAGGCCGGAGAGCATCAACGCCGCTTTCGAGTTCTCGAGCAGCTTCGCCGGCGGAACCTGCTCGTTAAACGGGTGAAGAATCAGCGGCGGCAGGTTCCAAACCGTTTCGTGGGAGTACGCCGTCGGTGCCGACATTTTCCTCTCTGGTTCTTATCGGCTCAGTTGGTGCAAATGATTAGTCTATTTCCGGCCGATCCCCAGGCCCAGCGCGCACGTGTATGGCCACGCGTAGGACCGTGTCTCTGTCAGGTGGTAGCACGCTTGGGTCTTGCCGCTTCCTATCGAAAGAGATCGTGCGAAAGAGATCGTGCGAAAGAGATCATGGTTCGCGAAACGCCCGGCCACTAGAATCGAAACAGGCATAAGTTGTGTTGCGGGCCATCTTGAAGTTTTTTCGCAAAGACGAGATGGGGCAGGACCTGGCGGAGTACTGTCTTCTGACGGCGCTGCTTGCGGTGGTAGCTCTGGGCATCGTCTACCGTGTTTCCGGCGGGATGGACGGCATCTGGGGCAGTGTGAACTCCCATGTCACCAGCGCGACCCCGGGCTACCAGCCCGCGCGGGCGCCGGCGAACTAGACTCCCAAGCCCAAGAACCGGCTGGCGTTGCCGTAGCAAATATTGCGGACCATGGGTCCTACGAGTTCGTCGCTGTCCGGGATCTCGCCGGATTCCATGTCGCGCCCCAGCAGATCGCACAGCACCCGGCGGAAATACTCGTGCCTCGGGTACGACATGAACGACCGCGAATCGGTCAGCATCCCCAGAAAACGCGAGAGCAGGCCGCAATTGGAGAGCGCGTTCAACTGCCAGGTCATGGCCTCCTTCTGATCCAGAAACCACCAGCCGCTGCCGAACTGAATCTTCCCCGCGGCCGAGCTGTCCTGGAAGCAGCCGATCATGGTGGCCAGGACGTAGTTGTCGGCCGGATTCAAGTTGTAGAGCACCATCTTGGGCAGCGAACCATCCTGGTCCAGGCGATCCAGGTAAGCGCCCAGGGCATCGGCCTGCGGCCAGTCGCCGATGGAGTCGAAGCCGGTGTCGGCGCCCAGAGAGCACATGCGGCGGGTGTTGTTATTGCGGCGCGCGCCCAAGTGAAGCTGCTGGGTCCAGCCCTTTTCCGCGTTCCAGCGTCCGAACAGCAACATCAGGTTGGAGGCGAAGCGGTTCTGCTCGCTGGGCGTGGCGGCGTGGCCGGCGCGCGCGCGGCCGAAGATGGCGGCGGCTTCCGAATCCGGGCAGAAATCGGCGTAGGTGTGTTCGATGCCGTGGTCGGAGAGACGGCCGCCCATCTGGTGGAAGAAGTCGTGGCGCTTCTTGATGGCGTCCACGAAAGCCTGGTAGCTCCCGATGCTCGAGTTGCTGGCGGCTTCCAGGCGGGCCACCCAGGCGTTGAAGGCCTCGGGCAAGTGGACGTTGAGCGCTTTATCGGGACGGAAGGCCGGGAAGACCCGGGTGGCGAGTCCCGAGGCGGCGATGGCCCGGTGCGGGGCGAGGTCGTCGGTGGGATCGTCGGTGGTGCAGACGGCCTTCACTTGGAACTTCGCGAGGATGCCGTGGGCGCTCAACTCGCCGGTCGCGAGCAGTTCGCCGGCGCGGTCCCAGATGCGCTGCGCGCTGGATTCGTCCAGCAGCTCGTCGATACCGAAGTAGCGCTTCAACTCCAGGTGAGTCCAGTGGTAAAGCGGGTTGCGCAGGGTGTGGGGAACGGTGCGCGCCCAGGCGAGGAACTTCTCCTTGGGCGGGACGTTGCCGGTGCAATAGGCCTCGTCGACGCCGTTGGTGCGCATGGCGCGCCACTTATAGTGGTCGCCCTCCAGCCAGATCTCGAAGAGGTTCCGGAAGCGGCGGTTGGCGGCCACGTCCTGCGGCGGCAGGTGGCAATGGTAATCCAGAATCGGCTGGTCCTCGGCGTAGTCGTGGTACAGCCGGCGCGCGGTCTTCGTGGAGAGCAGAAAATCTTCGTGGATGAACGACATGGTGAACTTTAAATTGGAACACACTGCGGGGCGGGGTGGCGTGGCGCCGGAATGGGTACACGCCTGACGAACGATCCGCGTTAACGTCTATATATAGGATTCTTGTTCTCAGGACAACCATGCTAATCCGATCCACTTTGGCCGCATTCCTCCTCGTTGGGGGAGCAGCCGCGCAGACCAGTGCTTTTCCCACGCCCTCTTATTTTCGCGAGACCTTCGCCAGAACTCAGACCCGCGTCGAGCTCAAGGACCCGGTCAAGTTGAAGGACCTGGTGGTGGGCGGCAAGCTCGATCTCTCGCTGAAGTCGTACCTGGAGCTGGTGATGGCGAACAACACCGACATCCAGCTCGAACTGCTGACGCTGGAGACGCCCAAGAACGCCATCATGCGGGCCATGTCCATCTGGGACCCGAGCGCCAGCGCCTCGTTCAGCAGCACGCGTTCCACCTCGCCTTCGGTGACCGCCCTGGCGGGAGCCAGCACGTCGGTTTCCCTGAATCAGCCGGCCAACTTCAGCTTCAATGAGACGCTGCCGGCCGGGATGCAGTACAGCGTCGGGTATTCCGCATCCAAGGCGACCACCAACAGTTCCTTCGCCACGCTGAACCCCAGCCTGAGTTCCGCCTTGAATGTCAACTTCTCGCAGCCGCTTCTCCGCAACCGCGGCGCGTCGGTGAACCGCCTGAACCTCATGATGGCCAGGAGCCGCTACGGCATCGCCGGTTCCACCCTGAAGTACAGCCTCATCCAATTGATCAACGGCGCCGAAAACGCGTACTGGGACGTGGTGCAGGCGCGCGAGAACCTGCGAGTGGCCGAAAGCGCGCGCAAACTGGCGCAAGATTCCCTGGCGCTTTCGCAGAAAGAGCTGGACCTGGGCGCCATCTCGCCACTGGATATTTACAACCCTCAGCAGCAACTGGCGAATGCGGAGCTGAGCGTATCGCAGGCCCGGTTCTCTCTCACCCAGGTCGAGAACGCCTTGCGCAAGCAGATCGGGGCCGATCTCGACGCGGACATCCGCCGCATGCCCCTGGAACTGACCGAGAGCGTGGAAGCCGCCGTCGATAGCGCGCCTCTCGATGCGGAGGTGCACGTGGAGCGCGCGCTGGCGGCGCGGCCGGACTTGAAAGCCGCCGTGCAGAGCCTGGACACGGACGACATGCAAATCCGCCAGGCCAAGAACGAGATCCTGCCCAGCTTGTCGCTCACCGGGTCGTACACCACGCAGGGTGTGGGCGGCAACGTGTACTCCGGCGGCCAGGCCGGCCCTCCGATCCCCGGAGGGTTCGGCGACTCCCTCAGCCAGATGTTCGGCTTCGGCTACCCGGTCTATTCGTTCGGCCTGAACCTGAGCCTCCCCATCCGCAGCCGCGCCGCGGTGGCCGACATGGCCGACGCGCTGGTTCAGAAGAAGCGCGATGCGCTCACCGTGCGAAACAGCCGGCAGGGGATCCGGCTGAGCGTTCTAAATGCCGTCAGCAACGTGGAATCCAGCAAGGAGTCGTTGAAGCTGGCGCTGGTGGCGCGCGATTTCGCGGCCAAGTACCTGGACGCCGAGAATCAGAAATTCCAGTTGGGAAGCGAGCCCATGCAGTTCGTGCTGCAGGCCCAGACGCAACTCTCCCAGGCCGAGTCGGCGGTGGTGCAGGCGCAGGTCGGTCTGCGGCGCAACCTGTTGAACCTGTTCACCCAGACGGGCGAGCTGCTGGACCAGCGCGGAATCGCCATCCAATAGGCGTCCCATGGCGCGACAGGCGGTCCCAGAAGCGGACACCGGAGGGTCCCTCCTGCCGCTGGCAACTGCTGTATCGTCATATGTTAGACTGGCTCCGGGATTTGGCAGACGCCGTGCCCCTGGGCTGGTAAGGTAAACGCGAATGGACATCCCGCGCACGGACGCGAAACGGAGGAAGGCGATCCGTATCGCCGTGCTCCTCACCACCCTGGCGCTGGCGGTGGGCGGCATCGGCTATGGGGTAAGCCGGCTCAAACCCGCGGCTCCCCCGGTGGATTTCTCGGCCCTGTGGCCGGATACCGTCAAGCGCGGCCCGATGGTTCGCGAAGTGCGCGGCATCGGCACCCTGGTTCCGGAAGACACCATGCTGATCACCGCCACCACGGACGCGCGGGTCGAGCGCATCCTGATCCAGCCGGGCACGCCGGTGCGGGCCGATTCGCTGGTCATGATCCTCGGCAGCCCGGAGCTCGACAACCAGTTGCTGGGCGCCGAGTACGCCGTCAAGACGGCCGAGGCCGACTATAGCAAGCTCGAGGTGACCCTGCAGGCCTCGCTTCTCGACATGCAGTCCAAAGTCACCCAGGTGAACTCGGATTACAACACCGCCAAACTGGAGGCCGACCGGGACGCCAGGCTGGCCAAGGACGGGCTGGTTTCCGAGATCGACGCCAAGATCTCGGCCGCCCGGGCGCAGCAACTCCTGGAGCAACTGGCCATCGAAAAGAAGCGCGTCGAGATCAGCGGGAAATCCGACGACGCTTCGCTGGCCGCCGCCAGGGTCAGGGTGGATCAGTTGCGCGCCGATTACAACCTGAAGAAGAGCCAGGTGGAGCGCCTGCGCGTGCGGGCCGGGTTCGACGGCATGCTGGAGTCGCTGCCATCTCCGCTCACGCCGGTGGAAGAAGGGCAGAGAGTGGCGGCGGGGGCGCCGCTTGGGAAGGTCGCCCAGAACTCCAGGTTGAAAGCCGAGTTGAAGATCCCCGAAACCCAGGTGAAGGATATCGCCATTGGCCAGTCCGCCGTCATCGACACGCGCCTGGCGGGCGGCGGATCCAACGGGCTGATCGACGGCACGGTCTCGCGCATCGAACAATCCATCGTCAATGGAACCGTGACCGTGGATGTCGCTCTGAAGGGCGCGCTGCCGCAGGGCGCGCGGCCGGACCTGAGCGTCGATGGCACGGTCCAGCTCGAGCGGTTGAACGATGTCCTGTACGTGGGCTGCCCGGTGTACGGGCAGGAAAACGCCGCCGTGCAGCTCTTCAAGATCGAGCCGGACGGCAAGTACGCCGGCAAGGTCAAGGTGACCTTCGGACGCCGCTCGGTCAGTTACATCGAGGTGAAGAGCGGGCTGAGCGCCGGCGATCGCGTGATACTTTCGGATATGTCGGCATACGATAGTTACGACCGGATCAAGTTGAACTAGAAGGACACCAAACTCGTCAGAGAGGTTAATGCACATGGACAACGGCTCCCAACCACTGATTCGACTGGACCAGGTGAGCAAGGTATTCGTCACGGACGAGGTGGAGACGCACGCTCTCTCCGGAATCCACTTCGACGTGAAGAAGGGAGAGTATCTGTCGATCGCCGGACCGTCGGGCTGCGGCAAATCCACGCTGCTCGCCATCCTGGGTCTGCTGGACACCTCCACCGACGGAACCTACTACCTGAACGGGCAGCCCGTGACGGGGTTGAAACTCTCCGAGCGGGCCCGCATCCGCAACCGGGAAATCGGGTTCATCTTCCAGGCGTTCAACCTGATCGGCGACCTCACGGTGTACGAAAACGTGGAACTCCCGCTCACCTACCGCGGCATGCCTTCGGCGGAACGCAAGCGCAGGGTGCAGGAAGCCCTCGAGCGGGTGGGGATGTCGCATCGCATGAAACATTACCCCTCGCAGCTCTCCGGCGGCCAGCAGCAGCGCGTGGCCGTGGCCCGGGCCTTGAGCGGCGACCCGCTGATCCTGCTGGCGGACGAGCCGACCGGGAACCTGGATTCGGCCAACGGCGAAGCCGTCATGAACCTGCTGCGGGAACTCCACGCGGCCGGGAGCACGATCTGCATGGTGACCCACGACCCGCGATACGCGGAATTCGCCGACCGCACGATTCACTTGTTCGACGGACGCATCGTCGAGGAAAGCGTGGACTCGGCCAGAAATTAGATCTCCAGCCGCGCGGGTTTCCCCGGCCAGGCTTCACCGACTGCGGTTTGCGCTCCGCCGTGGCGATTCCGGAGCGCGGCTCGCCCGAGCTTCGAGGCCATCGCCGGGAAGCCTACCGCCGGGATCGACCCGCCGGACTGGCAACCGTGAACCCCGACGCCAGGGCGTCCGAGTAGAACATCTCCACGGTCTCGAGCGAGAACTCCGTGAGATCCTTCCCCACCAGCGGCAGCTTCTTCAGGATGTCGTGGGTGGCTGTGATGATGTGGCATCCCACCGAGTCGGCCTGGAAGATGTTCAGCAGCTCGCGCGGGCTGGCCCAGATCAGCTCGGCATTGGGGGCGGCGCGCAAAGCCTCGACCGCGGCGGCCATCACCGGCACGGGGTCGCGGCCGGTGTCGGCGATGCGCCCCGCAAACACCGAAACGCTCGCCGGCGCCCCGCCGGCCACGGACGCCGCCACCGTCCGCACCTGTTCGAGCGTCAGCAGCGCGGTGACGTTCACTTTGATTCCGTCGTGGCTGAGCCTATGCACCAGGCTGGCCGAGGACTCGCCCCGCGTGCTGGCGACGGGAATCTTGACGAAGACGTTCTCGCCCCAGGCGGCGATCGCCCGCGCCTGCCGCTCCATCGCGGGAAACTCGTCCGCCAGCACTTCGAGCGAAATCGGCCGGTCCGGAATCGCCGCCAGAATCTCGCGGGCGAAGGCTTCGTAATCGCCGACGCCGGCCTTGCGCATCAGCGTCGGATTGGTGGTGAAGCCGCGAATCGCCGGGTTGCGGTACATCTCCAGCATCCCGGCCTTGTCGGCGCCATCGGCGAAAATCCTGATCTTGAGATCGGTTATGGATTTCATTCCCGGCTGAATCCATTATGCGCTTCGCGGAGAATCCAGGCGACGGCCTCGGCGAGCGAAGCCACCCGGGCGTCCGGCGGCGCGGCGGGACCGCGTTCCGCGTAACCGGAATCCAGCCACACCGTCCGGCAGCCGGCCCGCTGGCCCGCTTCGATGTCGCGCCAGCGGTCGCCGATCAGGTAGCTCGCCCCCAGCGAGATCCCGTGCTCCGCGGCCGCCGCCACCAGCAGTCCGGGCTTCGGTTTGCGGCATTCGCACCGGTCGCCGTCGTCGTGGTAGCAGACGTAGAAGCCGTCCAGCGGGAGGGCCTCGCCGAGTGCCCGGTGTATCGCCTCCACAGCGGCGCGAGTCGCGGCGCCCCGCGCCACGTCGGGCTGGTTGGTCACCACGTACAGCCGGAATCCCGCCCGCTTCAATGCCGCCAGCGCCGCCGGGGCGTCCGGCGAAATCTCCAGGGCCGCCGCGCTGGGGGGCGGATAGGGCTTGCCGCCGCGGATAACGGCCGGGTTGAGCACGCCGTCGCGGTCCAGGAACACCGCCCGCACGAGGCCCTCGCTCATGGCACCGATTCCCACTTGGTCTGGCCCTGCTTGAGGGCCGGGTGCGACACCACCAGGTGCCAGACCACCGCCTGGAACGCCTCCGTGTGCGGCGTGACGTGCGCCGGGTTGACGGTGGGAACGATCACGCACGCGTCCGCCACCTGGGCGGCGTAACCGCCGTCGCGCCCCACGATGGCCGCGATAGTGGCCCCCACCGAGCGCGCGTACTGCAGCGCCAGCACCAGGTTCGGGCTGACGTTCTTCTCCGGATCTCCGCCGCCCACCGAGAAGACCAGGACGCAATCGTCCGCCCGCAACCGGCTCGTGCGCAGCCAGGACTCGAAGACGCCGGCCCAGCCCTCGTCGTTGGTGCGCGCGGTCAGCTCCGAGACGTTGTCGGTGGGGGCGTAGGCTTCCAGGCCCGCGATCTTACGGGAATCGTTGACCGCGTGAGAGGCGTTGGCTGCGCTCCCGCCCACGCCCAGGATGAACAGCCGGCCGCCCCGCGCGCGCGTGCCGGCCAGTGCCGCCACCACGCCCTCGATGGAGGCGGCATCCAGCCGTTCCGCGATCCGCGCCACTTCCCGCAGGTATTGTTCCGTGAACTCACTCATCGACGCAACCTCCTGTGGTTGTGGGGCAGGTTGTCAACCTGCGGCCGAGTGGCACTCGGCCCAATGCGGGGCTTTGTGTAAGCTGCCAACGGGCGGACTGCCAGTCCGCCGCGGGACGCCATCCTGCCCCACATCACCCACCCCGCGCCAGACGTTCCTCCAGCGCGCGTATGCCCTCGAACGAGCCGATTTCGTAGAACCGCTCCCCAACCTCCAGCGCGGCCAACTGGTCCCGCTCCAGAAGGCTCCGGTACACCGCCGTCAGATCGCAAGGCGGCTCCGCCAGATCGGCGAATGCCGCGCGGCCGAAAACCTCGAGGCCGTAGTCGATGTGGCGCATGTTGGGGTTCTGCCGCTTCGAGTACGCCACGATGCGGCCTTCGCGGAACTCCACGTTGCTCGCATCCCACTGGCCATCGTTGCGGAAAACCGTCAGCAGGCCCTGCTTGCCGGCCTTTCGGAAAGCCCGTTCGGCGGCCCGGTAATCGCACGGAAGATAGGAATCCCCGTACATCAGAAAGAACGCTTCGCCAAGCAGTGGCAGCGCCGCGCGCACCGCGCCCGCGGTTCCCAGCGGCTGCCCGCCGTCCCAGGAGTACTCCACTTCCAGGCCGAACGCCCGCCCGTCGCCCACGAAGGCCCGGATCATTTCGCCCAGGTAACCCACGCACAGCACCACGCGCTTCACGCCCCGCGCGCGCACCAGCCGCAACTGGTGGCCGATGAACGGCTCGCCGCGCACCGGAATCAGCGCCTTGGGCAGCGATTCGGTGAGCGGCCGCAGGCGCTTCGCCAAACCGCCCGCCAGGATCGCCAATGGCAGCATGGCCCGCCTCACGATTGCGCCAGCACCCGCGTCCCTTCGAAGTCGAAGCGGAAGCGCACTTCGCGCAACCCGGCTTCGCACATCGCCCGCCGCAAGCGCGTCTTGTCCTCGGTGTAAAACATCAGGAAGCCCCCGCCGCCGGCGCCGATCAGCTTGCCTCCCAGCGCGCCGTTCGCGCGGGCCAGTTCGTAGTACCCGTCGATGAGGCCGGTGCTCATCCCCGCGCTTCGCTTCTTCTTGTTCTCCCAGTGGATGTGCATGATTTCGGCGAACCGGCGCAGGTCGCCCGCTTCGAACGCCGCCTTGCTTTGGTAGCCCAGTCGTTTCACCAGGTGGAGGTTCTCGAGCATGGCCCGCTCGCCCTGGCGGCTGCGCACGTCCTGGTCTTTCAGGATGGCGGAGGCGTCCCGCGTGTAGTTCGTGAAGAACAGCGCCAGGTTGTCTTCCAGGTTGTGCAGGGTCATGGGGTCCAGCCGCAGCGGCGCCACGGCGACCTGGCCGCCGGGCTGGAATTCGAAACACGTGATGCCGCCGAAGGCGGCGATGTACTGGTCCTGCTTGCCGGCCGGCTCTCCCAGCAGGTCCAGCTCGATGTGGCACGCCTGTTCCGCCAGCTCCTGTCTGCCGATGTTATCCCGCTTCATGGCGTGGAGCGCCCGCAGCAAGGCGGTGGTGAAACTGCCCGACGATCCCAGGCCGGTTCCGGCCGGGATGTCCGACATGCTGGCGATCTCGATGTGCGGCGTGCCCAGGTCCACCAGTTTCAAGGCCTCCCGCACGATGGGGTGTTTGACGTCCTCGGCCCGCTCGACCACTTCCATCTTCGAGTACTTGACGATCACCTCCGGGACGAACGTCTCGTGCAGCGTGATGTAGACGTACTTGTCGATGGCCGCGGAAATCACGAAGCCGCCGTGCTCGCGGTAGTACGACGGAAGATCCGTTCCGCCGCCGCCCAGCGAGATCCGCATGGGAGAGCGCACGATGATCATCGGGACACCTCCCGGTACACCTTCTCGATGACGCCCAGCGCCGCCTGCGCATCGCGGATGCCGGGCGCCGGTTCGCGCCCGAGGCGGATATCCTCGAGGAAATCCGCGAATTCGGCGTCCCAGGAATTGTCAATCATGGGGTACTCCCAGATGGTGGTCTCGGGCGGTCCCATCCGCGGCGTCATGCGGTAGAACGCCAGCCGCTCCACGCCGTAACTTCCGCCCAGGCCCGAGATCTCCAGTTTGCCCTGCCGCCCAAAGATCTCGAGCGAGAACAGGTTCTTCCATTCCGTCCAGGTGGCGTGCAGAAACGCCGCTTGGCCCGCCGCCGTGGTCAGAATCAGGAAGGCGTTGTCTTCCACGGGCATGTTCCAGAAGTAAGTCGCGAGGTGGCCCTGCACGCGCTCGAAATCGCCCAGGAACCAGCGGGCCAGGTCGATCAGGTGTACGCCCTGGTCCAGCAGCTCGCCGCCGCCCGACACCGCCGGGTCGGCCCGCCACTCGCGCTCGTACCCGGGGCGGCCTCCGTGCCCGTATCGCCCGCGCACGTACATCGTCTCGCCCAGCGCGCCCGTGAGGAAAATCCGCCGCGCCTCTGCGAGCGCGCGGTGATAGCGGTGATTGAACCCCACCCGCACGCGCGCCCCGGTGCGTTGCGCTTCCCGCAGCACGGGCTCCAGCTCCGCCGCCCGCCGCGCGCCCGGCTTTTCGATGAGCACGTGCTTGCCGGCGGAAGCGGCCACCTCCGCAACCGCGGCGAGCTGATCGTGGGTGGTGGCCACCACGACGATTTCGACCTCCGGGTGCGCCGCCGCCGCGCGCCAATCGCCGCACGCTTCGGCGCCGGGGAATCGCGCCGCCAGCGCTTCCGCCCGCGCCGGCAGCGTGTCGCAACAAATGCGAACCTGGCAATCGCCCGCCGCCGCGGCGCGTTTCGTCCCAATCGAACCGCAGCCGATTATCGCCACCGCGCGCCGTTCACTCACCGCCCCACGCCTTTCCCCGTTCCCCGGGCAGAACTCTCCGCAACGTATACACGTCCGTGCCAACCAGATCCGCGGCGTGTTGGTGCAGGGTGCGCCACGGGTCCCACACCGCGCTGATCAGCTTTCCGGTAATGCCGGCGGATTCCTCCGAGGCCAGATACACGATGAGGGAGGCGGCAACCCACGGGTCCGAAGCGGCGCCGGCCCGCTCCAGTCCGCTGGCCAGCGCCTCCCGCCGCATTTCGGTGTCGAGCGCTCCCGGCGCCACCGCGTTCACGCGAATTCCCAGGTCGGCCGATTCGGCGGCGATCGTTTCGCTCAATCGCACCAGGGCGCACTTGGCCGCCGCGTAGGCCGAAAAGTTGGGACGCGGGCTGGCGGCGCCCCCTCCCGAGAGGTTCACGATGCGTCCGCCGCCGGTCTCGCGCATCCAGGCGATGGATAGCTTGCACAACTCCGCGGGCGCCAACAGGTTCACCTGGATGGTGTCGCGCCAGGCGCCCCAGTCGTTATCCTCGAGCGGGCCGATCGGTCCCCCGATGGCGGCGTTGTTCACCAGGATGTCCAGGCGGGGCCACCGCCGGCGCGCTTCGGCCAGAATGGCGCGCGGGGCCTCCGGGTCGCGAAGATCGGCGGCGAAGGCGTGGGCCTGCCGCCCGGCGCCATCGGGCGCGCTGGCCGCCAGACGGTCCCGCAGATCGCGCAACGCGGCTTCCGACCGGGCCACCAGCAGAAGGTCCGCGCCCTCCCGCCACATGGCTTGCGCCACCACCGCGCCCAGCCCGCGCGAGCACCCCGTGACAATGGCCTTGTTTCCCGCCAGTTTCATATGGCTTCCGTGTGGGCGTCCAGCAACCACGGGTTTTCCCGCAGGTAATCCACGGTTCTCTCGACGCCCTGCCGGATGGACAGCCGCGGCGCCCAGCCGAGCGTGCGAATCCGCGCGCAATCCAGGAAGATGAACGGGCTGTCGCCCACCCATCCCCGCTCGCCTCCGGTGTACTCCCGCACCGGGTCGAGCCCCAGCCGGCCGGCGATCCACCCGATCGAGTCGTCCACCGTGCAGTACTCGTCCGTCCCCAGGTTGAAGACGTTCACCTTCGCCGCGGCGCGCTCGAGCGCCAGCAGCATCGCATCCACGCAGTCCTGGACATATAGATACGACTTCCGCTGCCGGCCGTTTCCCAGCACCCGCAGCGTCTCCGGGTGCGCCATCAATTGCTCGTAGAAATCGACAACGTGCCCGTGCGTATAGCGCTCGCCCAGAATGGAGACGAAGCGGAAGATCCAGCTTTGCATCCCGAAGGCTTCGCAGTACGCCGCGATCGAGCCCTCGGCCGCCAGCTTGGATGCGGCGTACAACGAGGTCTGCACCGGAAACGGCGCGTCTTCCGGCGTAGGGAACACCTCCGGCTCTCCGTACACCGACCCGGTCGAGGCGAACGCGATGCGCCCGACGCCCGATTCCCTCATGGCTTCGAGCACGCCCGCCGTGCCGATGGTGTTCTGCTCCAGGTCCTTGCGCGGGTGCTCCGGCCCGTGCCGCACGTCGGCGTTGGCGGCCAGGTGGAAGACCACGTCGCAGCCGGCCATGGCCGCCTTCAGTTTCGCCGGGTCGAGGATGTCGCCTTCGCACAGCTCGAACCGGCCGCTCTGGCGGGCGCTTTCCAAAAACTCCGCGCGGCCGGTGGAGAAGTCATCGTAACCCACGACCGGATGTCCGGCGTCGAGCAGACGGTCGGTCAGGGTGCTGCCGATGAAGCCGGCGGCGCCAGTCACGAAGGCTTTCATAGGGCGTGGCGATCGATTCAGTATCCATGATACCGTCTTGGCCGGACACCGGCGGCGGAAACAGCAAGGAGCCACGCGACCCCGCACCCCTTCGTGGCGCGCCTGGATGCAAGCCCTACTGCGCCGCCGGGACGAACACCACTCGCGGCTCGGCGGCTGCTTCGTCATCCAGCAGCCAGAGCGGGCCGTTGCCGGCTTCGTTCAGGCGCATCACATTGCCCATGGCGGCGAGGCCGGTGGGCGCGCAGTCGCAGGCGGCCACCGTGCGCGTGCCCGAAGCCAGGTCGATGACCGCGACGGATTGCTCCGCGGCGCTGGCCAACAACAGCCGTCCGCCGTCCGCCGAAAAGGCCAGCGCGCCGGCGTATCGTATGTCGCCGGGCGCGGCCAACCTCTGCCCGGTGGACGCCCCCGCCACATCGTGGAAGAGCACCAGCGCGGCGCCGCGGACGTCGGCGATGGCGGCATCGTGGCTGCCGGCGGCGAAGGCCACCAGCGGGTAGGCGCCGGTAGCCAGGAGCCGGCGCGGTCCGCCATTGGCGGCGAAGAGCTCGACCGAGTCGCGGGTGGACGCCAACAGCCAGGCGCCGTCGTCGCTCAGCGCCATGGGCGGCGCGAGCGTCCGGCCGCGGGCAGCGCGCGCGAACGAGGCGACCTCGAAACTCGCGCCCGAGACCGGAGCGTCCGGCAGCCCGGTCACGATCTGCACCCGTCCCGCCGCGTACAACGCCACGGCCGTGCCGGAAGGGCTGAAGACGGCGCCATCGGCGGTGGACGGGCAGGCGCCGCAGCGCGTCTCGGAGACTCCCGAACCCAGGCGCAGCAGGTGAACGGCGCCGCTGGAATCGACGGCGATGGAGGAGTCCTGACGCGGGGCGACGGTTGCCCACGACAACTCGAAGCCGGCATCCAGCGGAGCGCCCAGCGTGGACGCGCCGGGGATTCCCAGGATGGGCCGCAGCGCGGCCACCGAGCCATCGAACACGAAACCGATGACCGGACCGCCGACCTGGCCAGGTTGGCCGCACACGGGCACGGCCGAGATCGCCAGCAGGATCGCAACAGGCAGGGTTCGAGCGTTCATGCCGGTTACCTCGGAGCGCCCACGGTTCCCACGCCGGCCGTGATGCTAATGGGGACGGCCGCCGGCGATGTGTTGTTGGAAGCGCCGCCGGAATGCGTGGCGGCGTAAGCTCCGCCGGCCGCCGCTGCCGCGCCCACCGCGATCAGCACCGCGATCAGCTTGCCGGAAACTCCAGCGGCCACCGCCGCGCCGGCCGCGCCGAGGGCGTTGGTCTGGGTGAGCGAGGCGCTGGCCGTCTGGCCGTTCAAGGAAGCGTTGACGTGGATCCGGAACTGGCCCTGGCTGGCGTTGGGACGCAAGCCGCGGGCTACCGCGCGGCCCTGGCTGTCGGAGATGACGGTCAGAGTATGCGAGCCGTTGGCGAAGGTCCCGCTTGCGCCCTGGTTCGGCAACAGGAAGACCACCACCGCCCCGGCCACGGGCTTGTGGTTCTCGTCCTCGACTTGCACGATGGGCTCGCGGGCGGTGCGCTGCCGGATGTCGTTGATGGCGCCGTCGCCTTCCACGATGACCAGGTTGAGTCTCGCGGGCGCGGTCTGGGCCGCCGCGATGGGGGACAACGGCAGAGAGATCAGCAGAACCAGGAGCACGGACAAGTAGCGCATCGACACTCCCTCCGAGTTTCAATTATGAACACAAACGTGGAGCAGCGCCAGTTGGGGCGGCGGCGGGACGGGTGGAAACCCACGCGGGGGCGGAACGAGCGGAAACGCGCGCAGCGCCTGCCCGCCATACCCCGATTGGACCGACACGGTCCAATCGCGCAGATGCGTGTCGTAGAATCAACAAGTTAGAAAAGCCCATTGGACCGAGTCGGTCCAACTCAGGCGCTGGCCGCTTCTTCCAGGCCGAGGGCGGCCTTCACGTCGGCGGAGAATTTACGAAGCGTCTCGACCTGTTCCTCGGTGGCCGGAACCGCGCCGCAATCCTTGTGGTACAGGAACGGCCGGTCCCCGTCCCACTGCAAGTACGCCACTCCCACGCCTTCCAGCGGATAGCCCGAGCTGCCCATGGAGGTGTAGGCCCCGGTGTTCGGATTGCGCTGCGCCACCACCATGCAGCCCTCGCGCACGAAGACTCCGTAGTAGGCCGCATTCACCATCTGCCAGATTCCGGCCGCGCGCAGGCGCGCCGTCAATTCCTCGGGCACGGGTTTCTTGGGTGGGATCGGCGACATGGCTGCCTCACATCTTGTAGCGGCCCAGGTCCTCGTCGTTGAGGCCCTCGAGCCAGCGGCGCAGTTCTTCGTTGTTAACTTTTTCGGAAACCGTGGCGGCCAGCTTCGACGATTTCAACACGGTCTCTTCCACGTAGATGGGACAGTCCAGCCGCAATGCCAACGCCAGGGCGTCGCTGGGGCGGGAGTCCACGCTGATCAATTCGCCGTCGCGATCCAGCCAGATCACCGCGTAAAACGTGTCGTCCTTGAGCTCGCTCACCACCACCTTGCGCATTTCCGTGTTCAAACCCAGCAACAGCGTCTTGATGAGGTCGTGGGTCATCGGGCGGGGCGTGGACACCTTCTCGATTTCGAGGGCGATGGCGTTGGCCTCGTACACGCCCACCCAGATCGGAAGCACGGTGTTGCCGTTCACGTCCTTCAAAATGACGATGGGCATGTTGGTCACGGGGTCCATCATGAGACCGCGAATTTTCATTTCCACTTCCATGACGCCCTCCGCAACTTCATTACACCACAGATACGCTCTCGCCCACCAACGAGTTAGGCCCGGCGTGCGTGACGCGCACCGCGAGCAGCCGTCCCACCAGCGATTCCGCGCCGCCTCCGGGGTGCGAAAAATTGAGCGTGCGGTTGTCCGAGGTGCGCCCGATCCACTGCCCCAGCGCTTCGTTCCGCCCTTCCACCAGCACCTCCCGCGTGGCGCCGATTAACGCTGCGTTGCGGCGGATCTGGATGGCGCGCTGACCCTCCTGCAGCGTCACCAGGCGGCGTTGCTTCTCCTCGTCCGGAACCGTGCCGGGCAACCCCAGCGCCGGCGTGTTGGGGCGGGGCGAGTACTTGAAGCTGAACAGCGCATCGAACTCCACCTCGCGCAGCAGGTCGAGCGTCCGCTCGAAGTCCCGCCCGGTCTCGCCCGGGAACCCCACGATGATATCGGTCGAGATGGCGTACCCGCGGCGCGCGCCCCTCAGCCATTCGATGCGCCGCATGTAGTCTTCGCGCGTGTAACCCCGGTCCATAGCTGCGAGCACGCTCGACGATCCCGATTGCACCGGCAGATGCACGTGATCGCAGATGGCCGGGTTCGCGTCCATGGCGTCCACGATGTCGCGGCCGAAATCGCGCGGGTGCGAGGTGGTGAAGCGCACGCGCCGGATGCCCGCCACTTCGGCCACGCGCCCCAGCAGCGTGGCGAAATCCCAGCCCGAGGGCGACGGATCGCGGTAGCTGTTCACGTTCTGCCCCAGAAGGTGGATTTCGACGAACCCCGCCTCCGCCAGGCGGCGCGCTTCCTCCATGACGCTCTCCGCCGTGCGGCTGCGCTCACCTCCGCGGGTGAACGGCACCACGCAATAGGCGCAGCGCTTGTCGCAGCCTTCGATGACCGTGATATACGCGCGGTGCGGACTGTCGCGCCGCGTGAAGGGCGTTTCGAAGGTCTCTTGCGTATCCAGGCTCAGGCCGGTGACGCGGCGCGCGCCCGCTTCCAACTGCGCCAGCATCTCGCCGAATCGCGGGTAGCTGGCCGACCCGCAAACCAGGCTGACGTGCGGCGCGCGGTCGAACATCCGCTCGCCCTCCTGCTGCGCCACGCATCCCAGGACGCCGAAGAGCTTGCCGCCGCCGTTGCGCTTGAAGTTCCGCAGCCGGCTGTACACCTTCTGCTCGGCCTTGTCGCGGATGCTGCACGTGTTGTACAGCACCAGGCCGGCTTCCTCGGGGGTTTCCACCCGCGTATACCCGCGCGCCAGCAGCGTTCCCGCGACTTTTTCGGAATCGTGGACGTTCATCTGGCAGCCGAAGGTTTCGAGGTAGAAGGTTCTCCCGGACACTACGTTTATTGTAGGACAGCAGTTGGCGCGCCGAGGTGCGGTAACATGTGCGAATAGCGAGGTCGATCTTGAACACAGCCTACAAGTGGCTGCCGTGTTTGTACCTGGCAACCGCCGGATCGTTGGCTCAGACTCCGGCGCCGGCTGGCGTTCCTGCCCAGGACGCCGCCGCCTCTCATCCCGTCACGTTGCGAGGAAGGGTGATCGACCTCAAAACCGGCGAACCGATCGCCAAGGCGCTGGTTTCCATCCGCGATCGGCATCTGCAGACCGCAACCGACGATATGGGCCGATTCGAGCTCGCGGGCGTCGCACCAGGCGAAGCCGACCTCTACGTAAGCACCATCGATTACGGTCTGTTGAAGCAGCGCATCCGGGTTGAGGCCGGAGAGAATGCGGAGCTGGAACTGCTCCTCGGCCAGGGGGCGCTCAAGCACACCGAGCGGATTACGGTGACTTCCGGACCGTTTGCGCCAACGGTGGCGGAAGCCCCCGTGGAACACTCCATCACCAACACGGAGTTGAAGAATCTTTCATTGGTGATGCTGGACGATCCGATCCGCGCCGTCCAGAACATGCCCGGAGTGGCCGCCGACAACGATTGGTACGCGCAGTTCGCCGTGCGCGGCTCCGGACCCGCGCAAACCGGCGTGTTCGTGGACGGAGCGCTCATGAGCGCGCCGTTCCACGGCATTCTCGACGACCGCGGCAACAGTTGCTCCGTCGGCCTCCTGGACAACGGGTTCGTGGACTCGATGACCCTGCTGAGCGGGAACTTCCCCGCGCAGTACGGGGATTTCACCGGCTCCATTCTGGACGTCCAGAGCCGCGAGGGCAACGCCGACCGCACCTCCTATCGCGCCGATGTGAGCACGATAGCGGCCTCGTTCAGCGCCGAAGGGCCGCTGAACGCTTCGAAGAAGGCCACCTGGTTCGTTTCGGCCCGCAAGGCTTTCGTCAACTTGCTGGTGGGCCGGAACAGCGGCCTGGGGCTGAGCTTCTATGACGCGCACGGAAACCTGACCTACAGTCCCACCGCGCGCAACCGGATCTCGCTCAGCGTGATCCACGGCGAGACCTCGATTTCCAAGGACGCCGACAACGTGTTCGGCTTCGACGGGCTGAAGGATGGCACCAGCCGCAGCGAATTGGCCAGCCTGCGGTGGACGTGGTCGGATGCGGCCACCGTTTCGCAGGGTCAGGTCTACGGCACCAGCGATTCGGAACGGGACAAGGACGCGGCGATGGACCTGCTGGAGCGTTCGAGCGGCGGCGAGATGGGTCTCCGCGAGGATCTGACCCATCAAACCGGGGACTGGAACAAGTTTCAGGCTGGGGCGATCTTCCGGCGGCTGGATCGCGACTATCTGAAGAACGAGCCGTGGGACTATGCCACGGAGCAACTGTCCAACTCCCTGATGCAGACCGCGTCGTTCTCCAAAACCGTCACTCAGCCGGGGGCGTACATCCAGGACACGGTTTCGCTCGCCGGCAAACGCGTGAACCTGGTCGTGGGCGCACGCTGGGACCACTTCAGCCAGAACGCCGAGTCCACCTTCCTGCCCAGGGTCAGCCTGTCGGTGTCGCCGCTGCGCGGGACCAAGCTGACCGCGGCGGCTGGCCAGTACGCCCAGTTCCCGGACATGATCGATTTGTATGGCGAGTTCGGCACACCCGCGCTGCGGCCCGAGCGCGCCACGCACGTCTCGCTTGCCCTGGAGCAATCGCTGGGCGAGAGGATTCGATTCCGGGTGGAGGCGTACGACCGGCGGATTCGCGACGGAGTCTACTCCGCGGCCAGCGAATTCCGCCTCGCCGGTCCGGGAGGTCCCATTCTCTACCCGCAACTCGGCCCCGTCCTCGGCAACTCGCTGCGCGGCTACTCGCGCGGAATCGAATTCACCCTCCAGCGGCGCAGCGCCAACCGGCTGAGCGGCTGGATCTCCTATGCGCTGGGCTACGCCCGCTCCGTGGATACCACCACCAACGCGCACTTCTGGAGCGATTTCGACCAGCGCAATACGGTGAACGTTTTCGGAAGCTACCGCGTGACCAAGAGCGTCAATGTGAGCACCAACGCCAGGTACGGCAGCGGTTTCCCGATCGTGGGCTACCTCGGCGCGCCGATCGTCAATTATGGGAACGCGTACTTTCCTATCGCCAGCGTGCGCAACGAGATCCGGATGCCGCACTACTTCCGGCTGGACACGCGCGTCAACAAGGCGTTCCATGGCAAGCGCTCCAAGACCACGCTCTACGCGGAAGTCTCGGACCTGACGGATCACGCCAATTACCAGTACTGGGGATTCGTCCCGGACTACGTTCGGTACGGGTACATCGAGGCGGGGTCGGGGACGTTTCTGAAGATCCTCCCGAGCCTGGGCGTCAGCGTGGAGTTCTAAACCCGGAACGTCAGGGAAGGGGTGGCGGAGGAAGAGGGATTCGAACCCCCGAGTGAGTCACCCCACTAACGGTTTTCAAGACCGCCGCCTTCGACCGCTCGGCCATTCCTCCGTCCCCTATTATACGGGTTGCGGAGCCGCCGCCGGAACGCCCAGAGGGGCAAGCAGCGGAGGGCTCAGGATTGCCTCGTGGCATGCGGCGTAATGGCGCTGCCGCCCGTCGCCAACGCGCCCTGCGCCGGGCTACACTGGCACCCGGAAGACGGAAGGCGGTGGACCATGACCGATCCGAAGTTCAAGGCCGTTGAGCTGGACAGCCTCAAATTTGAGGACGGGGCCAAGGAGCTGATGAGCACGCCGGAAATGCAGCCCTATCTGCGCTACATCGAGGCGGCCATGTTCGGAGGGGACGTTGACCCGCCCTTGCGAGAGATCGCCGGGCTGCCTCTGGAGAAGCGGTACGTCTGGCGGGTGGTGTCCGCGCTGAAATGGGGCTTCGCGGACTCCGAGGATTGGAACGTCGTAGCGGACCGGAAAACCCTCCAGCCGGAGGATTTTGCCAAGGTGATACAGCTCGTCCGATCTCGTCCAATCCAATTCTGCATGTTTCTGAGAGCGCTCGTTGGCGCAGAGGAAATGGAAAGGGTGATGAATCACGCGATCACGGTAGCCAAGCAGGGCGGGTGACGAAGCCGATGCCCTCGGAGGGTCCCGCCGGGTTGCGCCCGGCCCGAACGGGGATGGCGACCCTGAAACAGTTTGCGCCGGGAATGTTCGATTGCCGTAGAATTGGATGGTGGTGCGTTCGAAACCGCGATGGCGACGGAAAATGATTAACGCCGACAAGCCGCATCTGTGGAAGAACGACGTTGCCGCCTCGGTGGACCTCTACAACGACTGGTTCATGACCTTCGCGCCGAAGACCTACCGCGATAAGCGGGTCGAGGTCGCCAGGGACGTCGAAACGGGACTGCGCAAGACGGGCGATCTGGAGCAAATCACGCCAGCCGTGCTGCAAGCGAACCCCGGTATCCTGCCGATGCTGCGGAAGGCAACTTGCCCGCCGTTGGCGAGAGACCGGCTCGCCGGGCTGGCTTACGCCGACAAGAATGTCGTGCTTTGCATGGAAGAAGGGGCTTGCCCAACCCGCATCTCGGCTGTCGATCTTGGGCGCAATCTGGAGCGCATCGCCGCAACCCTGGTAAAGCTGCTGGACCGGGACATTTTTCCGTGGTTGGCGGCAAAAAAGAGGGCCACACCCGCGGAACGCGCTCGTGCTTCCACGATTATTGCCGATAGGATGTGTGGAGCGCAGTCGGACCCGATCATCCGGAACGCTCAAGAAGCTCGGCAACTGGGGCTGATCTCCGAGTATCTGACTGCGAGAGGCTACGTGCAGAAGAATCATTCGTCGTCCAAGCCAATCGTGGACATGCCACCTGGGACATTCGGGCTCAGGATGGGCGTGGTCGGGACTCAGGTTGATCGCAACCTCAAAGAGAAAAGGGTCAACATCCCGATTGATGTGGTGATTCAGCCCCACAATCCTCGACGCCATCGTGTACCCATTCTGATCGAGTGCAAGTCCGCCGGCGATTTCACGAACGTCAACAAGCGGCGGAAGGAAGAGGCTGCGAAGATTGGGCAGATTCACAAGGCACCGGGTACCAGGGATGCCGAGTTCATCCTGTTCCTCTGCGGCTACTTCGACGGCCAGTACCTCGGCTACGAGGCGTTTGAAGGCATAGACTGGATTTGGGAACACCGAATCCAGGACATGGATCAATTGGGGTTATGACCGATCCGCTTGCAATCGAAGAACGCCGCCTCCTTGAGCAGGACCGGTTGGACCGCCTGAAGTCGGCGGATGAGCGCAACGAGTGGGGGCAGTTTGCCACGCCGCCCCCGCTGGCGGTCGACATTCTCCGGCTCGCTCGGACCCTTTGGACCAGCAGTGACAAAGTCCGGTTCTTGGACCCGGCCATCGGAACTGGTTCGTTCTATTCCGCTTTGCTCAAGGTATTCGGCGCGGAGCATGTCGCCGCCGCACACGGAATCGAGATCGACCCTGCGTTTGCGGAGACGGCGACCTCGCTCTGGCGGAAGACCGGACTCTCTGTCGCAAAGGCCGACTTCACCACGCAGCGTCCACCACAGAACGCGAAGTACAACCTGCTGGTGTCAAATCCGCCCTACGTACGGCATCACCACATGACGGCTCAGTACAAGGCCGCTCTCAAGAGGAGCGTTTTTGAGAGAGTCGGCATCAAAACCAGCGGGCTCGCCGGCCTCTACGCCTCGTTCCTGCTTCTGGGCGACTCGTGGCTTGAACCCGGTGCGTTGAGCATCTGGCTCATTCCCTCGGAGTTCATGGACGTGAATTACGGGAGTGCGGTTCGCGGCTACCTGACATCCAGGGTTGAACTCCTCCGCATTCATCGCTTCTGCCCCTCCGACGCCCAGTTCTCCGATGCGCTCGTGTCATCGGCGGTCGTCGTGTTTCGCAAGAACGCCCCCAGGCAGGATGCGGTCGTCCGGATGTCATTCGGTGGCTCTCTCCTGGCGGCAAGGGAGTCAGCCGACATCCCCGTCACCACATTAAGGGAATCGGACAAGTGGAGCGGGTTTCCCAGCCGGAGATCTCAATCGGGCAACGGCCATGGTGGCGTCTGCCTCGGCGATCTTTTCACCATCAAACGGGGATTGGCGACGGGATCGAACGACTTCTTCATCTTGGAAATGGAAGAAGCTAGGCGGGCAGGCATTCCCAAGGAGTTTCAACGCCCGATTCTCCCCGGCCCGAGGCACGTGCCGATAGACGTCATTGAACGGGATTCGGATGGCTATCCGCTGGTCTCGCCCCGGCTTGCCCTGATCGACTGCTCCCTGACCGAGCACGAGATCAAGCTGCGGCACCCGTCATTCTGGAAGTACCTTCAAAGCGGAAAGACTTCAGGCATTCACGAGACCTACCTGGCCAGCAAGCGGCGGCCTTGGTACTCCCAGGAGAAGCGGCCACCTGCCCCATTCGTGTGCACGTATATGGGCCGCGCTGGAAACGGCAGGAAACCGTTCCGGTTCATCTGGAACAAGTCGAACGCCACTGCCGCCAACGTCTACCTTCTTCTCTACCCAAAACCCGCCCTGGCCGCAGCGCTAAACGAGACGCCCGGGCTTTATTCGGTCGTTTTCGATCATCTGCGAAGCATCGAAACCGATGCCTTCGTCGATGAAGGTAGGGTTTATGGTGGTGGACTGCACAAGATGGAGCCGAGGGAACTCGAACGAGTTTCGCTTCAGGGTCTTGCCGATCTCCTGAACGGATCTGGTTCTTACGGGGGCCAGATGGGGCTCCTGTTTGACGCGAATTAGCTGGCACGCATTCGGGAACGCACCGCTCGGCGCGAACCGGCGGGCAGAACGCCCGCACGAGGGCACGGCGCCGCATACAGCGCCGTGCGGCGCCGGCCACCAGCCCGGCGCAGTACCTGCGGTTGCGGAGCCGCCCCTCACGCGCCCGCCTTCGGTTGCATCAGCAGCTCCAGCTTGCGGCCCAGGTCGTCTAGCCGCTTTATCACCTCGGCATGCGCCACTTCGTCGGCCGGCGGCGATTTCCGCTGGATGTAGAACGTGCCGCCCGGCTCCAGCACGCACCGCTCCACGTCCTCGATCTTGTCGAAACCCTGCCGATGCAGCACGGTGGTCAACTCCGCGTGGCTCAACAGCTCCTTCGCCAGGGCCTTCCGCATGATGTGGCCCTTTTCGATCAACACCGCGGGCTTGCCCTCGAACACCTGGTCGAGCCGCCGGTGCCGGAACAGGAACCGCACCACCAGGTAGTTGACGCCCAGCAGCGTGAAGGCTCCGATCAGCCCTCCGCTCAACGAGTTGTCGTTGCCGATGATGGCGTTCTGCACGGTGTTCGACAGCGAGAGCAGCACCACCAGGTCGAAGGGGTTGAGCTGCGCCAGTTCCCGCTTCCCGAAGGCCCGCAGCAGCGCCACCAGGGCGATGTAGACGATAATCGGCCGCAGCACCTTTTCGATCACCGGCGCTCCCACCGCGAAGATGTCGCGCCACATACCGCTCGAAGCCAGCCAAAGAGGCATCCAGTTTTCCCCCACTGCCGATTTTGCCTCAAATCTGCTAAAACATATAGAGTGGATTTTGGTTTGGGCTGCCTGGAGCCGGGCGGCCCTGTGGAAATCGCTGTGGATCTCGAGAGCGATTGGGTGGAAGCCGCCATGCATCCGGTGAGTTCAAAACGGTTAGCGCATGCACAGACATTCTCGCCCTTGCATGGTTTTGGCGTTGAACCGCGCCGCCGCGGAAGGTATCCTGAGCCATTCGTCTAATGCCCGCCCAGAACACCATCGAAAAACGCCTGCCGACCAACGAGGACGCCGAACGGTTCGTGCTCGGCAGCATCCTGCTCGATCATAGCCTCTTCGTGCAGTGCGCCGGCACGCTCGAGGCGGACGATTTCAGTCTCGAAAAGCACCGCCGCATTTTCCGGCGCATGGGCGAACTGCACGAACGGGGCGAGAATATCGACCGCATCACCGTCGCCAACGAACTGATGAAGTTCGGGGAACTGGAGGCCTGCGACGGGCTCAGCTACCTGGTTTCGCTCGACGACGGCCTTCCCCAGATTCCCAACGTCGACAGCTACGTCCGCATCGTCAAGGACAAAGCCCTGCTGCGCCGCATCATCTTCGCATCCCAGCACATGATGCAGCGCTGCCTCATGGACGAGGAGGAGCCCGAGCAGATTCTCGCCGGCGCCGAGGAGACCCTGCTCAAACTCGGCGAGGCGCGCGTCAAGAGCGGCCTCCTAACGCCCGGCCAGATCCTGGAGGACTACGAGGGCGGCATCAACGCCTTCCTCGATCCCAGCAAGCGCATCAAGGGCATCTCCACGGGGTTCGCCAAGCTGGATGAGATGACCGGCGGCCTGCACGGCGGAGACCTGTGCATCCTGGCCGGGCGCCCGTCCATGGGAAAAACCGCCCTGGCGCTCAATATCGCCCAACACGTGGCGTTGAAGCTGCATCAGACGGTGGCCATCTTCTCGCTGGAAATGTCGAAGGAGTCGCTGCTCACCCGCATGCTCTGCGCCGCCGCGCGCGTCGACAGCCAGCGTTTCCGCGCCGGATACCTCACCCCCGAGGAACGGCGCAAGCTCAGCCACGGGCTGCACGAGCTGGCCGAGGCCCCGCTGTACATCGACGATACCGCCGGCGCCCACCTCATGGACATGCACGCCAAGCTGCGCCGCCTCCAGGCGGAACGCAAGGTGGGCCTGGTGATCGTCGACTACCTGCAGTTGATGACCGGACGCGGCCGCTTCGAAAACCGCAACCAGGAGGTCAGCGCCCTGTCCCGCGGCATGAAGATGCTGGCCAAGGAACTGAACGTCCCCATGCTGGTGCTTTCCCAGTTGAGCCGCGCCGTGGAAACGCGGCAGGGCGACCACCGGCCGCAGCTCAGCGACCTGCGCGAGAGCGGCTCCATCGAGCAGGACGCCGACCTGGTCGGTTTCATCTTCCGCGAAGAGGTGTACCATCGCGACCGCGAGGATCTGCGCGGCCTGGCCGAGCTGATCGTCGCCAAACAGCGTAACGGTCCGGTCGGCACGGTCAACCTGGTGTTCCTGCATGCGCAGACCAAGTTCGAGAATCGCGCCGAGGACACAGGCGAGTTGCCCGAGGAGTAGGCTGGCGCTACCGTTCCGCGAACAGTTCCGCCCGCGTGAACGCCGCCGGCCGGACCTGGTCGCACAGCGCGCCGAACCGCGCTTTCCGCGCCGCCTCGCGGATCCGCCCGGCTTCCGCGGGTGAAAGTTCGCGGACGTACCGGTCGGCACGGTAGCGATAGGAGTATTCGGCGTAGGCCGCCGCCCCTTCGCCGGCCACCGCCATCAAGTCGTCCCAGAAGGTCCGCCGCCTGAACAGGCGCCTGCGCGCGGCCGCGTCTCGGAGGATCGTTATTTCCTGCCGTCCGCCCATGAAGATCGCGCAAGTACACCGCTCCGCGGCGAATGGCCGAGCCGGATCGGAATCGGGAAAGCCAGCAAGCAGTTGCCGCACCGCTTCCGCGTCCGCATCCCAGCCGGCCCAACGGAAACGCGATGCGCCGACTATCATCGTTCCCCGCAGCAGAATCTCGCGAATCCGCGGCTCGTCCTTTCCCGTCACTGCCAGGATGGACTCGATCAAGTCGCGCACCGCCAGGTCCTGCGCCACCACCGGCGAGAGGGAAATGAACCCGGCCGCTTCCGACATCAGCTTCACGCGAACCGTTTGCGGCAACGCCATAGCTTGCTTTCACGCTAGCATGGGAGCGTATGCGGCAGAGCGGCGGCCCGTTACAGGATCTGCTGGCCGCGGAGATTCTCCGCGACGGTCCCATTCCGTTTCGGCGCTTCATGGACGTGGCCCTGTACCACCCGGTCCACGGGTACTACCGGCGTCCTCGCGACCCGTTCGGCAAGGACGGAGATTTTTTCACGGCCGAACAAGTGCAACCCGTCTTTGGAATTCTGATGGCCGCGCGCGTCCGCCAGTTGTACCGCGAGATGGGCGAGCCGCCGGACTTCACCGTGGTCGAACTGGGCGCCGGACGCGGGGAGATGGCCGAGGCGTTCTCCGAGTGGCGCTACGTTCCCGTTGAGGTCGCTTCCGGCGAGTTGCCCGCCCGCTTCACCGGTGTCGTTTTCTGCAACGAGTTCTTCGACGCGCTGCCGGTCGAAGCCGCCATCTTCATGCAGGGCCGCTTCCACCGCCAATACGTCGCCTGCGTGGATGGCGGCTTCCGATGGAGCACCGGTCCGGAAGTGCCCGCCGAGGTGGACCGCTATCTCCGCCGGTACTTCCCGCCGCCCGAAGAAGACCGCTTGTACGAAGCCAACCTGGCCGCGCTCGATTGGATCGAGCGCATCGGCCGCGCGCTCGACCGCGGATTCGCGCTCGCCATCGACTACGGGTACACGCGCGCCGAATCCGTTCGCTTCCCGGAGGGAACGCTCATGGGCTACCACCGCCACACCGCGCGGGAGCGGGTGCTGGACGATCCGGGCGGGCGCGACATCACCGCCCACGTCAATTTCACGGCCATTGAAGAGCGGGGCGCGGAGATCGGCTTGCGGACGGTGGCCTTCGAGACGCTGGCGCGGACGCTCGTCACCGCGGGCGAGCCCGATAATTTTTCCGCCGCGCTGGGCTCCGGCCCCGTCGACGGGCTGCGGCGCCGGCTGCAGCTCAAGACCCTGCTGTTCGGCATGGGAGAGACCTTCCGCGTGCTCGTGCAGTCGAAGGAGGGCTGAGCGGATCGCGAACGGAGGCGGGAGAGGCTGGGGGAAAATCGGAGGGAGATGCCTTAAACAATGAAAAAGGCCCCGAAAACCGGGGCCTCGGAGTGAAACCTGTTTGGTAGCCCTTGTTCAGGGCGCGCCCAAGCTACTTCTTTTTCTTCGGAGCAGCCTTTTTCTTGGGGGCGGCTTTCTTCGTTGCGCTCTTCATCGATTGATTCTCCCTAACATCAAATTTTGCGACTCGAAAATCGCAATGTGATCCATATATAAGATTCTTCGCGACGAATGTCAAGAGAAAAATGCATGGCGGGGTCTCTTCCGCCGCTTTCGTGGCGCGCGTCGCCCTCGCAAGATCTCTTCATGGAGGCGCGCTGCGCGGAAATTTCGATCGCCGGGCAGGGTGCGCAAGATGGAAGTGAAGGCGCGCGGACACAGTGGGCACCCAAATCACGGTTCCGTGCGGGACGAACGCCATCGCCGCTGCGAAGTTTGCATCGCCGGCATGAACCCGGCGGCAGCGCTCATGCGGCTACGCCCATCTCCCCGCCAGCGGCGCGTTCGGAGAAGCGATCGATTGGAACCGCACCACCTTTACGCGGTCCGTGTCTTTCAGCGATGCCAGCGGGATGAATCCGCGCCCGATCAGCAATTCCGCCGCTTCGTCCGTCATCAGGATCTCGGCGCAGGGCTTCAGCCGCTTCTCCCCCTCGCTCTCGTACAAATGCAGCGGCAGCCCGTCGATGTCCCGCAGCACGCCCGGCCGCATCTCCCAACCGTACCGGCTGAACGATTCGCCCAGCAGGTACGCGCAGGCAATCGCCGGATTGCCCCACAGGTAGCGCTCGTGCTCCACCGGCTCGGGCATCTCTTCGAAGGCGAATGCCTCCGTCTCGTCCGTGTTCTTGCCATAGGGCAGCCGCAGCAGAAAGCGCGGCATCGCCAGGCCCACCCAGCGCGCCGCCGGGCTCCGCCGCAATTCCTCGAACACGCTCTTGAGGCCCACCACCGATGGCCCCAGCCCCGACAGGAACGGCGCACCGGCGGTGCGCGCAATGCCGGCGATCTGCGCCAACACGCCTTCGTGCTCCCCGCTGAAGGAGTACATGCCGGCTATCGCGGCCCACGGCGCCGAGCCGATCGTGCCGGCTCCCTCGTAGACCGCGACGCGCCGCAACGCCCCCAGCCCTCCCGCGGTCAACAGCTCCTCAGGCGGCAGATCCATGAGGAATATCTTGAGGTCTTCGCCGGTCTCCAGGCGCCGCACCAGGAAGTGAAGCCCGCGCCACGCGGCTTCCAGGGACTGAAACGCCGGATGGTGCAGAACCGCGCGCATCTCGCCGGCGATCGCGGCGTCCGTTTGCGCGATCAGTTCCGGCTGCCGCGGGTCCGGCTTCGGCTCGGTGTATTTCGACACCATTTCGCCCAGCATCCGGTCCCAATCGCCGAGGCGGGCCGGCACTGGGACCGGCTGCCGCGGCGCTTCGCCCAACATCGCGCGGAGCACATCGGCGCCCGCCGGGTTCGCCGTTCCGGGCTCCTTGGGAACTTCCGGCGGCAGCATCTGCGCCGCCGCTTCACGAAAGGTCGATTCATCCGCCAGACGCTGGCGCAACGCCCGCAGCGCCTGGAAGGGCGGCAGCCGTTCGAACAGGCGGTCCGGGTGAAAGTCCTCCATCTCGCTAAAACTGACCGGCGCCTCGACTCGCCCGAACGGCAACCGCAGCGCCGGCGCCAGGCGCGCCATCACCGCGTCGAAGTTGTCGCGGTCCACCTCGATGGCCCGCCGGGAGCGGCCGCTTCCGCCGGTGAAGTCTCCCACCACCAGAATGCGAAACGGAGTATCCGGTTCCGGGCGTGGCAGTTCTTCCGATTCTTCGCCCACATCGATTTCCACGGATGCAAGAGAGCTGGCGCGTGACATAGTTACTGCAACTGTAGCTCAAGCGGGCTCCGTCGGCAATCGGTAACCGCAGCCGCGGGCGCGTTCGGAGGCCCGGCCGCGTTTCCCCGCGGGCTACGGCGCGTTCAGATAGGCGATCAGGTCCGACATCTCCCGCGCCGTGAAGCGCGGCCACGCCAGGTGGCGTTGGGTCATCTGGTCGAGCATCCGGGGGCCGTGCTCCCAAAGGATCGAAACCATGGTCACATCCGTGTATGCGTCCTGGCCCCTGGCCAGCCTGGGCGCTCCGCTGGCCGGGTCGTTGTGGCAGGTGGCACAACTCTTGGCGCTGAAGACCGCACGGCCGCGCTCCGCGTTGCCCTGGCCGCGGAAGTACTGGCGCGCCCAGACGTATCCCAGAAGTTGCCGCATCTCCTCCGGCGTAAACACCGGCGGCGTCTGCTTCAGGACGGGCTGGTGGTTCCACATGTCCACGGCGATCTCCGTCAGCGTCTGGTTGCGTAGCCGGTCCTCCAGCGCCAGTTTGCCCGTGTGGCAGTCCGCGCAGCCCTTCGATTGAAACAGCTTCCCGCCCGGCTCCGGCGGCGGAAACGCGAAGTTGCGGGGGACGTTCCGGGTCTCCGGCAGGTTCTGCAGGTATACCAGAATGTCGGTCAGTTCCTGCGCCGTGAGTTGCCCCCACGCCAGTTTCCGGTTGGCGAACTCGGCGCGCATCTTCGCCCCGTGGTTCCACATCTGCTGCGCCAGCACCAGCGGGTCCGCCAGCGATTCCCATTTCGCCACCGGAGGCGCCGATTCGACCGGCGACGCCGCGATGCCGTGGCAGTCCGCGCAGTGCCGGGCGCCGAAGGCCAGCTTGCCGCGCCCCGCGTCGCCGGGCTTCTCGAAGTACCGCGCCGAGACGAAGTAGGCAAACAGGTCGGCCGCGCCTTCCGCGCTCAACTGCGCCTTCACGATGCCTTCCCTTTTCATCGCCGCCCACATCTCCGGCGCGTGATTCCACATCAGGCTCGCCATGGCCGCCGGCGTGAAGTCCCGGTCGATGCGCTTCGAGAGGTCGCCGCCAAGCGTGCCGCCGGTTCCATCCACGCTGTGGCACTGAACGCACTGCTCCTGCCGGAAAAGCTGTTCGCCCCGGCTGGAAACGCCAGAGGGCGGGCTGGCGGCCGCCAGTCCTCCGCAAACCAATACGGCCGCCGCCATCAACCGTTCCATCGACATCGCAGATCTCCTATAGGGTCACCCGGAACCCGCTCATGAAGATGTTTGTCCGGAACGCCTCGTACACGTAGTAGTCTTCGCCGTAACCGTAGTACTTCCACTCGGTGTTCCAGTTTAAGCGTTTTCCGATAGGCACGGAAAGCCGCATCAGGGGCTGGTAATACTCGGTGGTCCGGCTGCCGTTAGAGAGGAACAGCGAGCCGCCGAGCACCAGCTTGGCCGCCGCGTAGCCGGGCACGGCCAGCGTTAGCGCCGCCGTCGCCGTGTGAGCGTTGTCGCGGTAGGACGAAATCCCCGGAGCCAGAAAATTCCCCAGGTAGTCGATGTCGGAGCGCATCGTCGAGCGGTCGTATTCCCCCATCAGGGAGATTCGCTTGCCGCCGTTCGGATTCCAGTAGATCGAAAGGGCGTTGTCGCGGCTCTGCATATCGTACTGGATGCTGGGATCGGGGTTCTGGTTGTTCAGCACCTGGAAGCGGGCCTGGAGCGACAGCGTTCCAGTCAATTTGTATTGCGCCCGCGCCCGCCCGCGCTGGTAGTCGTTCAGGCTGGTGCGGAAGTAGATGTGGTCGCTCGATGCGCCTTCGTAATCCAGGTTCAGCGACAGTTTCTGGCTGGCGCGGAAGACCAGCCCCGCCAGCGCCACGTTGCGGTGCAGTTGGCCGCTTACCAGGCTGCCCGCCTGGCTCAACTGCCCCGCCAGCACGGTGGAATCGCCCCACACCACGCGGTATCCGGCGCGCAGCGTGAGCCTCGAGGTGGCCGTGAAGATGGCCTCGATCTGTTCCTGGTTGTAGTTCACCACCTGGGTGTAGTTCAGGGCCGTGACCAGTGGCGGAATCGCCGGCGTGGCGCCGGTATAGCTCTGGGCGACGAACGGCGAGGCCGCGTCGCGATACCGGTCCGTCATCCACGATTCGATAATGCGCAGGCGGCCGAGCGGCCGCACTTCGAACCCGGCGCTGGCGGTGGTATGCGGCTGGTTGGCGCTTCCCGTGCCCAGGTTCTGCTGCCCGCTGTAAAACAACAGCGAACTGAGCATGGCGAAGTTGCCTGTGGCCGCGTCGCTGTAATTCACCGTCGTCCGGGGCTCGCTGAACACGAACTGGCCATACAGGTCGATCCACGGGAAAGGGCTGGCCGTGGCCATGGCCTTGCTGTAGGTGCTGTCGCCGCGGATGCCGTAGGCTTCGCTCAGGCTGTCGAGCGAAAGCGTCTGGCCCAGCAGCGTGCCGGTGCGGTCGCCCGGGGTGGCGCCGCTTTCGCTGGCCAGATCGTCGTCCTTAAAGGTGGTGCCGCCCTGTTCCAGCGTCGCGTGGAAGCGGTTGTACTCGAACCGCAGCCCGCCCCGGTAATTGTTGGTGCTGTCGCGGAGCAGCGTCGGCACGGCGAAGTTGTCGTTGTAGTCCGGAACCCAATCCGTAATCCCGTGCCCGTATCCCGAATTGCGGTCGAAAGCCAGGTATGGAATGATGTGCTTCCCCGGGCGCAGCTCCAAATCCGCGCTCAGGTTCCGGCGGTGGACGTCGAACGATTGCTCGTCGAACCCCGCCGGCGCGGATGGATTGGCGAACGACGGCGTGGCGTTGAAGTACGCCATGTTGCGGTAATCGAACGTCAGGTCGTACACGCCCGCCTTGCGCGCGTCCACGTGGGCCGTGCTGTACGGGTCTCCGCCCCATCCGTAACCGCGCGCATCCAGCTTATCGAACAGCCGTTTCCGGGGATCGACGATGCTGAAGTCGAGTCCCGTAAGTTTCGGCCCCTGGCCCAGGTTGACCACGCTGCGGTACTCGTCCGTGTCGCCGCTCAGGTTGGGTTGCCAGCGATAGCCGAAATCGGCGCTTCCCGTGAACCAGGCTTCGGTGGACGGCTCGGGGCTCGGTGCCGCGGCCGGCTCGTCCGCCTTGGCCGCCGGCGGCGCGGCGGCGGGCGTCTCCTGCGCAAACGCGCAGCCCACCAGGAGTAGTGCCAGCAAGAATCTCATTTGAGGAAGTCCCGGCTCGCGTAGGAGCCATGCACCTTCTGGTGGCAAAGGTCGCAGTTTCGGAAGCGCGGGTCGTTCAGGTTGTGGAACGCCGGCGGCACCGTCCCCAGAGTGCCGTTCGCCGGCGGCGCGGTCGATGGCAGGTTCGAGTGGCACTCCAGGCAAACCAGGCGCACTTCCGCCCGCGTCAGCATGCGCGGATTTGCCGAGCCGTGCGGCATATGACATGCCGTGCAGCCTTCCAGGCGCACCGGAGGGTGCTCGAAGGTGAACGGGCCGCGCTTATCGCCGTGGCACCTGATGCATCCGGGCTCGTTGCCGATGGCGGCCTGCACCGTGCGCGCCGTGGAGTTGCCGTGCGGATTGTGGCAATCCACGCAGCTCATCGCCCCTTCCGGCAGCCGGTGCTTGTACGGCCGCTGGAAGCTCGCCCACACGTCGGCGTGGCAGCCGGCGCACTGCGCGTTCACTTCCGCCGGCTTGCGCGGCACCAGGCCGTTGGGACCGTTCTTGTGGATGGAGTGGCAGGCCACGCAGCTCACCTGGTTGCGCGCATGGCTGGCGTTGATGCGTCCGGCGTGCGCCGGCTGGTTGAGGTGGCAGGTGAGGCACAGCCGGTCGGCTTCCGCCGGCTTCATCGACGGCGGATTGCGGATATCGGCGGCGCTCATGGAATCCATGTGCTTGCTGCCCGGCCCATGGCAGGATTCGCACGCCCTGGTTTCGAAGCCCCGCTTCTTGTCGGTCTCGACGGCGTGGTGCGGATTCTTGGCGAAGGCCTTGCTGATATCTTCGTGGCAGGCCGCGCACATTTCCGAACCGATGTATTCGGCCGGTTTGGCGGATGCTGGCGCCGCGGGGGCGCCCGCCGTGTCTTGAGCGCCCGCCGCGGTACCCAGGGCCAGCATCGCCGCAACCCCCAGCCACATTTCCACACGTCGCGGCGGTCCAAGCATAAACGGTCGTCTCCCGAATTCAGGATTATCCCAGTTTACCGGCCGCCGTGCACGTGTGTCGCGCCGCGGGTCGCGTTCGAGCCGCATTATTCCGCCGGCTTATAGACCGGTATGCACCGCCGTGGCGTCGTAGGCCGCGCCCTTTCCATGGCACACCGAGCAGCTTTCGCCGAATTGGGCGCTGGTGTTGATCACCGCGTGCGCGAACGTCCCGGTATCCAGGTGGCAAGCCGTGCAGGCCGAAGTCGTGGCCGGCGACGGGTTCAGCAGACCTTGCGGATCGGTCACCGCGTTCTTGCCGATCGGCAGCACGTCCTCCGAACCGCCGGTATGGCACATGTAGCATTCCGCCGTGTCCTGAACCGCGCCGGTTGGACCCATGGCCGGGTACCTTGTCGTGGTGAAGTCGTTGAGGCTGCCGCCGTGGCCGATGATGGTATAGGACGCCCCTAAAGTCGGCAGGTTCACGCCGGTGTGGATCTTGTGAACCATCATCGCAAAATTGATGCCTTGCGGCGGCAGCAACTGCTGCGCCGCGACGGTGGCGGCGGAGCGCGTACTGGAATCCGTGTTGGATGGGTTGTGGCAGAGGACGCAGTAGGTCACGTTGTTGCGAAGGCTGCCGTGGACCTCCAGATAGGAATGGCAGGCATTGCAATTCGCCATGGCCACCACCGTGCGGCGCGGCGCCACGGCCGAACCGTCCACGGAGAAGTAAATGACCTGGTTGACCCCGCCATAATTGGTGGTTACCTGGTCGGTGGTGCCCGCCAGCAGCGTGGCCGAGAGCCGCCCTTCGATGCCGATCGCGTACGTGCCTTTGGCCTTCGCCGGCACCGCGTGAGTGAACGTGTACACGCAGCTCCCGCTCGCGCCGCAGGTAGCCGATGTGGCCGATTCGGTGACGTATCCGGGAGTGGTCACGTCGCTTCCGAAGCTGGTGTAGCCGTAATCGCTGGTCGGGCCCGCCATAGTCAGCGACAGTGAATTCGAACCGGTGGTGAAGCTGCTCATGGGAATCGGGTTGCCGCTGTTGTCCTTCACCGTGAAGGTCACCGCCGGCTTTTGCCCGGCTGCGCCATTGGCGACGCTTACGAGAGTGAAATTAAGCCCCGCGATGCCGGGCGCCTGGTCCGCGATGGTGTGGGCGCCGATGATGGATGCGTCGAACGGCAGCTCGCCCTGCGGAATGTGGCAGTTCGCGCACTCGGTGTCGTCCGGCTGCGGTCCGCCGGCGTGGTTGACTCCGGTCGCGAAATTGACATTGTTGTGGCAGGAGCCGCATGCCACGGCGCCGGGGGTTGTCAGCCACACGTTGGTTTGCGCCGCTCCGTTCTTGGGATTGTGGCAGGTCTGGCAGCGCTCGATGTTGGCCGGATACACCACCGTCGAAAAGTCGTTCACCGAGTTCTGAAATCCGATGATCTGATAAGGCTTTCCCGCCACCACCGAGGGTAGCGAACTGCCCATGTGGATCTGGTGGATGAAGACCTTCATGTCCAGGCTGTTTCCCGAATTCGGGTCGCTGGTCTGCGGCTCGTGGCACATGATGCACACGCCCACCGAGCGGCGCGAACCGCCGTGCGCGGCCAGTCCGTTGGTGCTGGTCGCCGTGACGGCGCTGCCATGGCAGGAATTGCAATCCGCGTTTCGAACCACGTCGCGCGGCTGCGGCGTGCCGTTGCCCGACGGGATGAAATCGAAGGTCGTATCGGCGTAATCCGTTCCCAAGTCCCAGGTCGTCAGGTTGCGGGAACCGTAGATGCCGATGCGGTGGGTTGCGTTGGCGTTGAATCCCGCTGGCGCCACTGTCTTAAAGGTATAGATGTACTCGCCGGTCGAAACCGTCGTCGTCGTTCCGCCGGAATCGCCGGCGGCCTGCGTGGCCGTCGCCCCTCCGGTGGCCGCCGTGGCCACTCTGGTAATGTAGTTGGTGTACTGCGACCCTCCGGTGGGAATGTACGCTACCAGGAAGCTCAACGAGATGGTTCCCGGCGTGACTACCCCGGTTGAATCCAGCGGCGCCCCAGTCGGGTCCGTCAGCTTGTAATCCACGCTGATGACGCCGGCAGTGGTAATCTTTGCCGAAACCACGGATATGTTCAGGCCCGGTTGGACGTACTCCACCACCGCCGGATCGGCGTAATACGCCTTATCGTGCGGCGAGAAACTGGCTCTCTTGTCGGCGCTCACCAGCGCCACCGACCCTGCAATGACACCCAACGCCACGGCATACCGTGCCCACGGGAACGCTGAAAATCGAAGCCGCATGCTCCATCTCCAATAGTTTAGAAAAACGACACGGTCCCGGCGCACCCTTCATCGGGCGATAACCCGACTCGCAGTGCACCGCCAAGAGGTTCCGGAAAAAGGGCGCTTGCTTGCGCCGGCTGAAGCCGGCATCCGCACCGAATCGGCATTTGGACCTGGCTGGCTCCTTGCCTGCGCATGTTCTTACCCTTTATACCGCAACCTGCTGGAAGCTGCAGTCGATTTGC